>DGYMI06202__coassemble_929_pt1 | contig 110704 bp, 92 predicted proteins | sample DGYMI06202__metabat2_low_PE_006 | metagenome-assembled genome bin DGYMI06202 | reverse complement strand
TTCGGGGCGCTGTCGCTGCTCCGGCTTCCCGCAGCGCTCCGCTGCCGGCGTTTCCGCGCCCCCCTGCGGCTCGGTTTGGCTCGTTGTGCAGCCTGTGGTCCCGTCCGTTTCGGCCGTTGTGCCGGGTTCGGCGGGCGAACCGTCGCTCCTGCCGTCGGGGCAGAGCACCGACCGCAGCGCGGCGCACAGTTCCGCCCCGGTGAAGGGCTTGCGCAGTGCGGCGGCAAATCCCGCCCCGACGAGTTCGTCGGTCTCGCTGCGTGCCGTCACGGCGATGACGGGTATCCCCGGCGCGGCGCGCTGCACCTCCTCGCGGACGCGGAACCCGTCGGCCGAGGGCATCTGTATGTCGGTCAGCACGACGTCGAACCGCCCCTCGGTCACCAGCCGCGCCGCATATTCGGGATACTGGCAGCAGGCGGCGCGTATGCCCGCCCGGCGGCACTGCGCCTCCGTCAGCTCGAGCTGCAGCGGGTCATCGTCGACCACCAGCAGCGACCTGCCGCGCAGCGTATCGTCGCCGCCGTCCGGCTCCCCGGACCGTCCGGCGGGCGGAGCCTCCCCCACCGGGAGCGTCACCGTGAAGCAGCTTCCCTCGCCGAGGCGGCTCTCGAGCGAAATCCTGCCTCCGAGCAGCCCGACGAGCCGGTCGACAATCGAGAGCCCCAGGCCGAATCCCTCGACGCCCCGGGCCGAGCCGCAGCGTTCGAATTCGCGGAAGATGCGCTCCTGCTCCTCGGGACGGATGCCGCGGCCCGTGTCACGCACCGAGAAGCGCAGCTGCCCGCCGTCGCGTTCGAGCGAGATGTCCACACTGCCCGAGTCGGTGAACTTCAGGGCGTTCGAGAGCAGGTTGTCGGCCACCTGGCGGATGCGTGCGGCGTCGCCCGTCACCTCGCGGCGGCATTCGGGCGTCGTGCGGAGCGTCAGGCTCAGCCCCTTGGCCCCGGCCTGGGCGGCAAAGCCCCCGCGGATGGCCTCGAAGAGCCGCTCGGGGATGAAGGGCACCTCGTTGAGCTCCATCTTGTGGATGTCGAGCCGGTAGAAGTCGAGCAGGCTGCGCGTCAGCGCGAGCAGATGCTCCGACGAGCGGGTGATGTGCTCCAGATAGTGGCGGGCCCGTTCGTCGGTGGTGAGCCTTTCGAGCAGTTCGGTATAGCCCATGATGGCTCCGAGCGGGGCCTTGATGTCGTGCGTGACGGCCAGCATCAGCTTTTCGCGGGCATCGAGCAGGGCGGCCTTTTCGCGGTCGGCCCGTTCGAGCCGGCGTTTGTATCGGTTGCTGCGGTTGACGTCGCGCCAGAGAATGGCCACGAAGAGCAGCATGAGGGCGACGGCCGACGAGGCGATGCCTCCGAGCAGCCGGGTGTTGCGTTTGCGCAGCGCCTCGTTGCGCTCGATGCGGTCGAGCAGGTAGGCGGTCTCCTCCGCCTCGAAGTCGCGTATGAGGCGGTAGATTTTGTCGTCGACCAGTTCGTTGTTCGCACGCAGGCGCAGCCCTTCGCCCCACGCCTTGTCGTAGATGGCGAGCCGCTGGCTGGTCACCTTGTCCTGCAGCTGGCGGAGCACCGCGCCGATGGTGTCCCGCAGCGCGGCGGCCGGGGGGAGCGAGTCGACCACCTCGCGTCGCGAAATGACGAGCGTCGAGTCCTCCTTCGGGGGGCTGAAGATGTCGGCGATGCGGCGGAGGAAGCGGCGCTTGGGACGGGGTGTGGCGACGGTGTCCTCGGCGATGACGCTCCGCACGGGCGGCCGGGCGAGCATCGAGTCGGCGGCGGCGAGCGTGTCGAGCCGCGCGAGGAGCTGTTCGATGTTGGCGTCGAGCAGGCTGGCGGTTCCGGCCGAGCGTATCGAGCGGCGCAGCCCCGCCGTGCGGCGCTCCTTGTCGCTCAGCAGCCGTCCGATGCTGTCGAGCCGGAGCCGCTGCAGCGAATCGGCGTCGGACGAGAGGCTGCGCAGCGAATCGAGGCAGCGGCGTACGGTGGCTATTTCGTTGCGGTAGCGGGCGTCGTAGGAGTTGTAGCCGGCAATCATCAGCTGGCCGTAGCTTTCGGCCCGATAGAGGTGGTAGAGCGTTTCGCCCGCCATGTTGCGTTTGACGAGCAGCAGCGTGTAGGTATCGTCGGGGGCCGAGACGCGGACCGTTTCGCGGTAGACATACCCCACCGCAAGCAGCGCCGCAGCGACCAGCAGCAGATATCCCGCGGCGATTTTCGTTTTGACGAACTTCGACTCCTGCATGAGACAAAGATAGCACAAGGAGCCCTTATTGCCAAATTCCCGGCCGGGTTGCCTTCGCCGGCGACCTGCCTTCCGGCATCCGGGCGACCTGTTTTCCGGCATCCGGGCGCTCTGCCTTCCGGCATTCCCGTCGCCGTCGGCCGCTCCGTTCCCGACGTTTTGCTCCCGGCATTCCCGTCGCTGTCGGGCGCTCCGTTTGCCGGCATGCGGCGCTCAGACGGGCAGGTGTTTCTCGACCGTCTCGCGCAGGCGGTCGTTGTCCAGATGGGTGTAGATTTCGGTGGTCAGGATGCTCTCGTGGCCCAGCATCTCCTGCACCTGGCGGATGCTGGCGCCCCCCTCGAGCAGGTGGGTGGCGAACGAGTGGCGGAAGGTGTGGGGGCTGATGTGCTTCGTGATGCCGGCGCGGCGCGCCGCCTGCCTGATGATGGTGAAGAGCATCACGCGCGTCAGCCGCGTGCCCCGGTTGTTGAGGAAGACGGCGTCGTCGCTGGTGCGTATTTCGCGCCGCTTTTCGAGGTAGCGCTGGATTTTGTCGCGCGCCACGCTGCTGATGGGGACCAGCCGCTGCTTGTCGCCCTTGCCGATGACGCGGATGTAGCCCTCGCCGAAAAAGAGGTCGCTCATCCGCAGCGAGGTGAGCTCCGAGGCGCGCAGTCCGCACGAGTAGAGCACCTCGAGCATGGCGCTGTCGCGCAGCCCCTTGGTCGTGCTCGTGTCAACGGCGGCGATGATGCGGTCAATCTCCTCGGTCGAGAGGACGTCGGGCAGCTGCCGCCCGAATTTGGGGGCGTTGACGAACTCGGCGGGCGACGCCTCGATTTTGTCGCCGACGAGCAGGTAGTTGAAGAAGCTCTTCACGCCGCTGAGCGCCCGGGCCTGCGAGGCCTTTTCGCGGCCGCGTTCGTAGAGCCAGCCCATGTAGCGTTCGACCATCTGCGGTTCGACCTTGCGCGGGGCGACGTCGTACTGCCGCAGGATGAAGTGCGCGAACTGCCCGAGGTCGCGCATGTAGGAGGCGACGGTGTTCTCCGACAGCCGTTTTTCGAGCCGGATGTAGATGCGGTAACGCCGTGCCTCCTCCTCCCATTTTTTCGTATTTTCTGCCATCTGACGGGGCGTGTTTCCGAAGATTATCCGTAACTTTGTCCTCAAAGGTACGAAAAATTTTACATAATTATGGACTACGTCGTCTTGAATGTACCCTGCCGCGACGAGCAGGAGAGCGAGATTCTGACGGCCGAGCTGGCCGACTTCCCCTTCGAAAGCTTCGAGACCGAGGCCGGTCTGCTCAAGGCCTACATCCCGGGCGAGCGGCTGGCCGACTGCAAGGCCGAAGTCGATGCGATGCTCGGCAGCCGGGGCATCGAAGGGCGCTACGTCGCCATCGAGACCCAGAACTGGAATGCCCTCTGGGAGCGCAACTTCCCGCCCGTCGAGGTCGAAGGGCGGCTGCTCATCCGCGCCCCGTTCCACGCGCCTGCGCCCCGAGGAGTGGCCGAGGTGGTCATCATGCCGCGCATGTCGTTCGGCACGGGACACCACGCCACCACGTGGCTCATGGCCTCGGCGACGCTCGATTTGGGGGTTGCCGGACGCTGCGGACTCGACATGGGGTGCGGCACCGGCGTGCTGGCCATCCTGGCGCTCCTGTGCGGCGCCGGGCGGATGACGGCCATCGACATCGACGACTGGGCCGTGGAGAACAGCCGCGAAAATGCCGCCGCCAACGGCGTCGGCGAGCGGGTCGAAGCGCTGCTGGGCGATGCGCAGCTGCTGGCCGGGCGGCATTTCGACTTCATCCTGGCCAACATCAACCGCAACATCCTCCTGGCCGACATGCCCGCCTATGCGGCGACGCTCTCCGCGGGCGGCGACCTTGTGCTGAGCGGCTTCCTTGCGGAGGATGTCCCGGCGCTCACCGCCCGCGGCGAGGAGCTGGGCCTCAGCCTCGTCGGCCGTCGCGAGCGCGACGGCTGGCAGCTGCTCCACCTGCGCCGCGACCGGGCCTGACCCGCCTCCGTCCGCTTCGGGGCGGCGAGGCTCCGCTCCGTCTCATTGTGTCGTACAGCAATCCGGAAACGTGAAAAGTTACAAAGGGCGCGGCATCGTGCTCCACACGCTCAAATACGGCGACTCGTCGATGGTCGTCTTTCTGCTCACCGACGTGGGCGGCCGTCGCAGCTATATGGTGCAGGGGGTCCGCAGCACGCGCGGGCGCGGCTCGAAGCTGGCCCTCTTCCAGCCGATGTTCGCCCTCGAGTTCGAGGGGCTCGAATCGCCGCACCGGCAGATGGACCGCTTCCGCGAGGTGCGCAGCGGCATCGTGCTCCGTACGCTGCCGTTCGACGTGCGCAAGTCGACCGTGGCGCTCTTCATGGCCGAGGTGCTCTACCGGCTGGTCAAGGAGAGCGAACCCAACGAGGGGCTCTTCGAGTTCGTCTGGAGCTGCGTGTCGGCGCTCGACGCGATGGAGGAGGGGGTGGCCAACTTCCACCTCTGGTTCCTGGCCCGCCTGAGCCGCTTCCTGGGCTTCTTCCCGGGCAACGATTACCACGACGGCGACTGGTTCGATATTCGCGAGGGCCTTTATACGAAAACCCCCGTGCACAGCGTTTTAATGATGAGGGAGGAGAACGCCCGCACGTTGCACCACCTGATGGGCTGCGACGTGGACCGTCTGGGCGACATCGCGCTCAACCGTACCCGTCGGGTCGATTTTCTCAACGCGATGCTCGACTACTACGGTTACCACCTCGATGCCATCAGCGCCGTGCAGTCGGTGCGGATTCTGCAGGAGGTGTTCTGAGACACACGCTCTCTCCCGAAGCGAAAAAAGAGAAAGGAGGTACTGTCCATGAAAAGAAATCTGTTGTGTGCGGCATTCGTGCTGCTTCTCTCTGCGGGGGCCGCGTGGGCGCAGCCGCCGCGCGTATCCCGGTCCGAACGGCCTGCATTGCGGCGCGATACCGTGCGCTCCGATTTCGGCGAGGCGGAGGTGCTGCGGCGCATCGATTCGCTGGCAAGCCGCTCGCTGTGGCAGCCCGACTACCGCTCCATGGAGCCGCTGCCGGTCCAGCCCGTGGTGTCGATGTCCTCGGTGGTGGCCATCCGTGAGGAGCAGCTTCCGCGGCAGGTGCGCGTGGTCGACAACATGACGCTTCTGGGTCCGCACTTCGTCCTCTCGAACGGCCAGGCCTGGAACTGGGGCCCCTATCCCGATTCGTTCCTCGACGCCCGCACCATCTCGCTGCCGATGCCCCGCTGACGGAGCCTCTTGCGGCGCTCCGCCGCACCGTGAAAAACGGCCCTCCTTTCGAAAGGAGGGCCGTTCGTCTGCATGGGGCCGGGTGCGGCGCCGCTATCCGAAGAGTTCGTTGAGTACGTGGGCCAGCCGGTATCCGGCGCGGAGAATCTGCCGTTCGGCCATCGCGTGGGTGTGGTTGAAGAACGACCTCGCCTCGCGTGCATCGAGGTGCTGTTCGGGAGCGACCAGCTCGTAGATGTGGCGGCTCGTCTCGGCATTCTCGCGGAACCAGTCGCGCAGCGTGCCGCTGCAGATTTCGCGGATTTCCTCCTTCCGGCAGCGGTCGAGCTGGTGGCCGTACTCGATGTAGCCCCAGCGGTGGGCCGCCTGCAGGATGCCGTCGTCCCAGACGCTGTGGTAGTTGTATTTGCGGCCGTCGAAATAGACCGCATAGCTCTTCAGCTTGCCGCCGCCGTAGCGTACGTGTCCCGGGCAGTGCATGTCGCCCATGAAGTGGATGATGCTGCGCAGGCAGGCGACGACCGTCGAGTCGTCCAGCGCACGGTAGTCGCCGAGCGCCTCGATGGAGCGTTCGAGCGACGAGACGACATCGCCGCGCTTGTCGGGCATGTAGTCGAGGTTTTCGTCGACCGAGGCCGAATGGATGGCGCGTCCCCAGGGGTACTCGGGTTCGGAGCGCCAGTCGTCCATCCACGAGGCTTCGTAGACAATCGAGTGGCCGAGGTAGCGCTCGATGGCGCGGCGTGCGCGGGGCGTCAGGTGGCATTCGGCGATGTAGGCGATGGCGTCGTGTCCGGTGCGCCCCCATGCGGCGGCCGTGTCGACCTGCAGCAGCAGGGCGGCGATGGCAAGCAGAAGCAGTTTTTTCATGGTTCCGTTCGGGTTTTCAGGGTTTTATACGACAAATATAGGAAAAATTCGAAATTGTCCGCTTTTTATTCGAAATAAATTTGCCGTACTTCGAAATCGAAACGAAATATAACCCTGCCGCTCCCCGCCTCTCTCGCGCGGGCTCTGCCTTGCCGGCATGTGCTCGGCGCGCGGCATCTCCCCGCCGGTTGTCGCCGCCCATCCCGGCCCCCCCTCTTCTGCGCGGGGCCAGCGCTTCCGCTTTCCGCTGTTCGGCCCCGCCTCCTGCGCGGAATCAGTGGCCGAAGCGCGAGGTGTCGACCTTCGCGTGTTTCCGCTCCTTGTAGCCGCCGAAACGGTAGGCGAGCCGCACGGTGAGCGTCCGCGTGTAGAAGCCCGAATCCATGTCGAGGTGCTGTCCGCGGTAGCGGATTTTGGTGTAGGGCATCGAGGTCCCGAAGAGGTCCGTGCAGCGCACCGTGAGGCTGGCGCGCTCCCGTGCGAAGCTCCACTTGGCCCCGGCGTCAATCTGCCAGACGGGCTCCACGTCGTAGGTCGCCTGGATGGCCGCGCTCTGGTAGTGGCCCGAGAGGTCGAGCGTCAGGTCGGGCTTGCGGCTCAGTCGGAAGGTGTTGTCCATCCGCACGACGCCGACCCACTTCGAGCGGTCGAAGCCGATGTCGTGGAAGCGGTCGCAGCGCTGCGTGAGGTGCAGCCCCGTGAAGACCAGCCGCGACTCGAGCCACTGCCCCGCCTTGAAGGGGACGATGACGTTGGCGCCCCACTGCCGGTTGGTGTCCCAGTTGAGTGTCTGGTAGATGAGCGCCAGCCGCTCGGAGGATTGCCAGGCGGTCTGGGTGAAGTAGTCGGGCATCTCGTTCCAGAAGAGCATGAAGATGTACTTCGAGCGGAACATGTAGAGCGCCTGGGCGCTGTAGTTCTTCGCCGGCCGCAGCCCGGGCGTTCCGTGAATCTCCGAGTATCCGTCGACATAGGAGACCGCCCCCTGCATCTCCCAGTAGGAGGGGTAGCTCTTGTCCGACGAGAGGGTCAGCTGCAGCATGTGCTCCTTCGAGAACATCCAGTTGAACGACGCCTGCGGGTAGAGCGACCAGTTCTCGTAGTCGCCCATCCGGTAGTATTCGCCGGCGAGCGAGAAGGAGAGGCTTCCCTTCGCAAGCTGGCGGCTCGCCCCGGCGTAGAGGTTGGCCGTGTACTCGTCGAGCCGCGATTCGGTGTCGGAGGCGTCGATGCTCCCCTCACGCGGCAGGTAGCGCTGCCAGTCGTGGCTCTCGGCCCAGCCGAAGGCGCCTCCCGTGTTGAATTTCCACCTGGCGCCCAGAGCCACCTGCTGGTCGGCCGTGACGTTCAGCCGGTCGATGATCTGTCCCGAGACGATGTCGAAGGCGTTCTGCTGCCCCGAGGCGTAGTCGTTCCGCTGGGCCGAGCGCTCGGGGTTGCGGTAGCAGGTGTAGTCGGCCCCGAGGTCGAGCCCGAAGGGGGCCCGGTAGCGGAGCGCCAGGTTGTGCATCTGCGACTCGGTCCTGTTGTCCGAACGCGAGGAGACGAAGCTGCCCGAGCTGAGCGAGAGCCCCTTGCTGTCGGGATTGAACGAGGCCGTATAGGCGGCGCTCAGGCGGCTCTGCTCCGACGGGGTCCAGTCGAGCGAGGCGCGCAGCTGATGGTACGAGGCCTCCTGTGTGATGCGTTCCTGCTGGGCGATGTCGTACCGCTCGCCCTCGAAGTCGTGGAGCGAGCGCAGCTCGAAGTAGCGGCGGTTGTGGACGGAGCCTCCCGTGTAGTTGAGGTCGGCCGACCACTTGGGCGAGGTGTAGACCACGTTGCCGCCCCCTTCCCACGAGCCGAAGCAGTTGTTGGCATACTGGCCGTGGAGCTGGCCCGAGAAGGAGCGTTCGCCGCCGTGGCGCAGCACGAGGTTGATGGCCGCACCGCGCACGTGGTACTGGGGCGGGGCGCTGTACATCACCTCGGCCCGCTCGACGCGCTCGACGGGGGTCGAGCGCAGCAGCGATTCGAGCTGGTCGGCGCTCATCGTCGTGGGCTTGCCGTTGAGGATGACCGTCACGCCGCCCGCACCGGCCAGCGTCAGCCGCCCGTCCTGCGTCGAGACACCCGGCAGCCGCTCGATGGCCTCATAGGCGTTGTTGACGGCCATGCCCTTCGTCGCCGCCCCGAGGTCGTAGGAGAGCTTTCCCTCCTCGACCCGCACCACGGGCCGTTCGGCGCTGACGACCACCCCCTCGATGGCCGTTGCGGCATCGTTGAGCGCGATGTCGCCCACGCGGTCGGCCGCCCCTTCGAGCGTGCGCACCTCGTAGGCCAGATGCTGGAAGAGCAGGCGGTAGGGCCGTACCCGCGAGTCGATGCGGAATCGGCCGTCGGCGCCGCTGGCTGCTGCGGCCACGTAGAGCGAGTCGCGGTCGAGCATCACCACCGCAACGCCCGGCACGGGCTCGCCGGCACGGTCCACCACGCGCCCCTCCACCGTCGCACCCGGCTCCCCGGGATGCTCCCCGGGCGCGATGCCGGCCGCCTTGCGGGCCGTCCCGCCGGTCAGCGGCTGTGCCACGAGCGGGGCGGTGAAGAGATGAAGCAGTACGAGCAGAAAAATCAGATGTCGTTTCATAAGTAATCGATGCGTAGGTTTCCTGGACAATGGGGTTTCTTTTCGACAAAGATACGCACCGAAGCACCTTGCCGGTGCGGACAATATCTTGCCCGCGCCGGCTCAATATGCTCTGTATGAGGGCTGTTTCCGGAAAATTTTCTTGCACGGCGGGATGTGCGGCTTGCCGCCCCGCCGACGCTCCGCCCCGCTGCCTGCCGGGGCACTGCCCGCCGGTCTTGCGACCCTGCCGAAGCACAGCTCGCCGAAGCGCTGCCTGCCGGTCTTGCGGCCCTGCCGGAGCACAGCTTGCCACCCCTCCGACGCTCCGCCCGCTGCCTGCCGGGGCACTGTCTGCCTGTCTTGCGACCCGGCCGAAGCACAGCTTGCCGAAGCGCCGTCTGCCGGTCTTGCGGCCCTGCCGGAGCACAGCTTGCCACCCCGCCGACGCTCCGCCCGCTGCCTGCCGGGGCACTGTCTGCCTGTCTTGCGACCCTGCGGGGGCACAACTCGCCGAAGCGCCGTCCGCCGGTCTTGCGGCCCGCCGGAGCACTGTCTGCCGGAGCGCCGTCTGCCGGTCTTGCGACCCTGCCGGAGCGCCGCCCGCCGGCCCCGCTATGCGAAGAAGCGCAGCAGCTCCTCCCGCGCGGCGATGTCCGATTCGGCGATGCGCCGTTTGAGTTTCGATTTGAGCGTATAGACGCCGTTGGGCGTCATGCCCAGCATGACGCAAATCTCCTGCGGCGAGAATCCCGCGATGACCAGCGCCGCGAAGTCGTGGTTGCGCTTCGTCCATTCGGGAAAGGCTTCGCGCAGCCGGCTGACGGCCCCCTCGTTGTAGAGGTCGGCCATGCGCACCACGTCGGCCAGCATGGCGGGGCTGAGCGCCAGCTCGCGCATCTTCTCGCTCAGCCGCGCCCCCTCGCCATAGGTGTAGCAGGTCGCGGCGATGTCGCGGATGTGGGCGAAACGCCCCTTGAGCAGCTCCTTGAGAGCCGCCTCGCGGCTGTCCGAAGCGTCGAGCCGCGAGGTGAGGCTGTCCTGCGATTCGCGGTAGGAGTCGATGAGCGCCAGATACTCGCCGATGCGCTCGTCGCGCTGGCGCAGCTTGCGGCGGTAGGCCCCCACGAGTCCGACGGCCAGCAGCGCCAGCAGCAGGCAGACCAGCAGCGCAATCCATACGTCGTAGCGCAGCCTCGTTTCGCGCAGCGCCGCGGCGTTTTCGGCCCGGAACTGCCGCTCGAGCTGCACCGAGAGTGCGTCGCGGTTCGCGGCCTCGAGCGAGTCCTGCATCTCGATGTAGCGCCAGGCGTGGGCGTAGGCCGTCGCGTCGTCGCCCTGCCCGTGGTAGATTCCGGCGGCGATGCGGTAGGTGTCGAGGTTGCCCTGGTGGTAGACGGTCGTGCGGGCGAGCACCCGGTCGGCATAGTAGCGGGCCGAGTCGAGCTGCCCGATTTTGGCGAAGAGGATGGTCGAGGCGATGTCGTAGAAGGTGCGCTGCGAGTCGTCCGTCGAGGCGCGGCCGTAGGAGAGCGGCGCCGAGTCGATGGCCCCGAGGTCGATGCGGGCCCGCTCGGCCAGAAGCCGCTCCGTGCTCCAGTCGTCGGCATAGGCGTGGTAGAGCAGGTTCTGGAGCGTAATCTGCTGAGCGAAGTAGCGGAAGCGGATGGTGTCGCGCGCCTCGACCAGCGGCGCCAGCGCCTCGATGGCTTCGTCGAAGCGCTTCTGGGTGCAGAGCGCCGCCGAGAGCATGAAGCGTGCATATCCCTCCGACTCGGGGTCGCCGTACCGTGCGCCGATGGCGATCGCCTTGCGGAAGGCCTCCTCGGCCTCGACGTTGTAGCCCTGTTCGAGGTGGAGTGCCCCGAGGGTGTGGCATACGGCGCCGAGCAGCAGCATGATTTCCCGGTCGTCGGGGCATGCCTCGGCGCAGATGGCAGCCCGCGTGTAGGCCTTGACCGCCTCGTCGAGCTTGCCGGCATCCTGGCACGCCTTGGCGTGGATGTAGGCGGCCACCGCCTGCTGCTCCTTCGGCCCGTGGCTCTCGTAGTAGGCGTAGAGCGGGGCGGTGAAGGCCTCGTCGAGCCGCTCCTCGTCGGAGAGCAGCTGTGCACGGGCGGTGAGCAGCCGCCACCGCATCCGCTGCCGCTCGGTGCGGAACGTCGCGGTGTCGATGGCGCGGAGCAGCTGCAGGGCGCTGTCGGGCGCCGATTCGAGCACAGCGTCCGCGGCCCCGAACTGCGCCTCGGCGGCCCGCTGTCCGCCGCAGCAGGTGAAGCCGAGCAGCATCAGGGGCAGCAACAGGTATGTGAGCGTTCGTTTCATGGTCGGATGTATGGGACTCTCCTTATAGGAGGGGCGGTTCGCGATGCTCGCGGCGCCACGTCCTGAGCGCCTCGGCAACCGTGTTGGCCCAGTAGTTCCGCAGCCCGAACCCTCCGGCATGCCCCTCGACGCGTTCGGTGTAGCAGACCTCGCGGGTGGCGATGTCGAAGAATACCATCTCGTAGACGGCCTGTGCCGCCCGCTTGTCGAGCAGCAGAGCGACCATTACGACGCCCGTGCCTTCCTGTTCGTCCAGCGCATAGGAGGCAATGTTCCGGCCAATATCCTCCTCCGAAGGGAAATTCTTCGTGTCGTAGAGCTTTTCGTAGCTGCAGCCCGAGAGGTGCTGCAGCATCGGTTCGATGTCGACCAGAACCAGAGGCTGGCGCAGCGCCCGGGCGAAGTCGTACTTGTCGGCCTCGGAGCGCAGCAGCAGGTTGATGCGGCGGAAGGCCTCGGCAAAATCTTCGCGGCATTCGCCGGCCCCGGCCGTACGTGTGAGTGAGAAGTCAATGCCGTAGACATAAACGGAAGACTGCTGTGCCGCTGCCGTAAGCAGCGAACATGCGGCCACAAGGGCCAGAAGGAGCCTTTTCATGGTATTCCGTTTTTGGGTTTGTGCAAATATAGGCTAAAATCGCAAAATCGGCAAAGACCGTTCTCCGCCTCAGTGGAGCGTGTTGTTGCGCAGGTCGACGAACTTGACCGCCTTGCGGCTTGTCGGGGGCATCTGCAGCTTGGCAATCAGCTCGGCCGGCTCGAAGAGGATGTCGGGCGCCACGCGCACCTTCGAGCGGAAGACATCCTTGATGCGCTTGACGAGCTCTTCGCTGTGGTCGCGGCTGCCCACACGGATTTGCACCTGGTCGGTCCCCAGCGAACCGGTGAAGACTTCGACCAGATAATTCTCCACCTCGGGGATGTTGTCCAGTATGTCGAATAGCGCGGGCGGGTAGAGCGTCGTTCCCTTGAACTTTATCATCTGCCCCTTGCGGCCGAGCAGCGAACTGAGCCGCACGGTGTTGCGTCCGCAGGCGCAGGGCGTCGAGTAGTGACGGCAGACGTCGCCCGTTCGGAAGCGCAGCAGCGGCATTCCCTCCACGCCGAGCGTGGTGACGGTCACCTCGCCCGGTTCTCCGTCGCCCACCGGACGCCCCTCGTCGTCGAGGAACTCCACGATGATGAGGTCGGGGGGCAGGTGCCCGCCCTGATGGCACGGGCATTCGGTAAAGGAACTCTGCATCTCGGTCGAGGCGTAGGTCGAGAAGAGTTCCAGTTCGGGCCAGCGCTCGTGAATCTGACGTCCGAGCGTGTTGAGGTCGAAGCTGTCGGGATTGCGCAACCCCTCGCCGATGCAGAGCGCGCGGCGCAGTGGGCTGCGGTGGAAGTCGATGCCCGACGTCTGGGCGAAGTCGGCCAGTTTGAGCAGAAACGAAGGGATGACCATACAGGTGGTGGGGGCGATGCGGCGGATGGTATCCCACTGCAGTTCGGGAATACCGTTGCCCACTCGCGTGACGCCGCAGCCCAGCATCCGCGCCCCGAGGAAGTAGGCCAGTCCCGCCATGAAACGGCGGTCGAGGGTGACCATCAACTGGATGATGTCGTCGGGCGTACAGCCGGCCGTGGTGAACGAGAGCCGCTCGTTGTAGGCCAGGCGGTCGAGGTCGCCCTCCGTAAGGGCAAAGGTGACGGGGTCGCCCAGTGTCCCCGAGGTGGTAACGTAGTCGATGACTTCGCGTCGCGGGACGCAGAGAAAGTCGTCGTTATGGCGCTGGAGGTCCTCTTTCGTGGTGACGGGCAGCAGGCGAAGGTCGTCGAGCGTGCGGATGTCGCGCGGGTCAATGCCTTCGCGGCGGAACATCTCCCGGTAGAAGCGCGAGTGCTCTCCGAGGTAACGGAGCTCCTCGCGGAGACGCTCCTCCTGGAATGCGCGAATCGCCTCGGGCGATGCGAACTGGATTTGGTCGTTGCGTATCATGGTCATTTGAGTTTGCGTTCGATGTCCTGCCGTTCCGACAGCCGTGGAATCTCGAGCCGGAGCGCCTCCTCACGGCAACGGCGGGCCCCTTCGCAGTCGCCGAGCACCTCGTCGCGGTAGTCACCGCAGAGAGCCCAGGCTCCGAAGTAGCGGGGATTCTCGGCCAGGATTCGTTCGGGAAGCTCCTCCTCAACGGGTCTCCGGGCCGCGATGGCCTCACGCAGCGTGGCGCAGTCACGGCGATAGGCGATGATGCGCGGGTAATCCTCCTCGAGGAAGAGGCTGTCGGCCGGCAGCTCTCCGTCGGGCAGGTCAAGCCTTCCTTCGGACGGCGTTTCGCCGGCGAAGATGCGCCCGAGGTCGTAGCAGACGAAGGGCCCCGCCTGCCAGGGTTCGGTCGAGAGCCACATGAGCCCCCGCTCGGGTGCGAAGACGACGCTGTGGTGGGCGATGGCCTGGTTGAGCGACTTCTCGTTGGTCAGTCCGATGTCGCGCCCGCCCAGACCGTGCCGGTCGCGCAGGACGGTCACCGCACGGGCGGGGGTGAGCGGCGCGAGGCTGTCGAGCAGCTCGCCGAGGCGCTGCAGCCGGTAGGGGCTGTCGCTCGTGGCGATGTTTTCGAGGTTGTAGGGGTCGTCGGCGAAGGCTGCGGACTGGTAGTGGTTCGTGCAGCGGAGCTGTTCGCCTTCGCCTTCGTAGAGGGCCCAGCGTGCGGGGGTCTTCTCGATGACCGCGGCACGGCGGTCGCGGGCCGAGGCGATGAGCAGCGATTCGGAGACGAACGTACGGGTCGTGTCGGCGATGGCACAGGCCTCCTCGATGGTGGAGGCATACTGCAGGATGGTGCGGGCCAGCAGCGAGATGGGGGTGGCTGCACGGGTAGGCAGTGCCCCCTTGGCGGCGTTGAGCGTTACGGTGAGCCCTGCGGCATTTATCCCCGAGAGGACGCCGCTCATGCCGGCCCACCCGACCGAGGCGAAGGGGATACCCCGCTCGGGGCGGCAGAAGGTGACGAGCTTGTTGCGGGCGAAGTCGTCGCCGACGTAGAAGTCGAAGTTGCGCCCCACGAGCAGCGTCGAGTCGGCGCTGCGGCCGCCCCACGTAGCGAAGGAGCTGCATCCGACGAGCATGTACTCCTGCATGACGTGGCCGATGTCGTGGGCGGCGTGGTAGTTGATCTGGCGTTCGTAGGGGTTGCCGATGGCGTCGAATCGGTGGGTACACCAGCGCGAAGAGGCGTAGATTTCGTCGCGGTACTCTTCGGGTATGTAGCGTCCCAGGTCGCGGTTGAAGATGACGATAAAGGCCCTCAGAAAGCGCAGGTAACGTTCCGAAGGGACGATACGGCGGATTTGGTCGACGAAGGCGCGCTCCTGATAGTACATCAACTCGCTGAGCAGGGCACCCGATTCGGCACCCCGCGTGACGGGGTCGCCGCCGGTGGTGAGCTCCCACACTCCGGCCGGATTGCGGCGCAGGGTCGACGCTCCGCAGCGGGCTATGTCGCCGGTGCGGGTAACCCTGTAGCGGGCCGTGTCGATGTCCAGCCGCGGTTCGCCCATGTCAGCCGAGCGGTAGAGCCGATAGCCGATTCCCGATGCAACGAGGAGCAGCACGACGGCCGTGGCCAGAAGCACGGCCGCGGCCGTGAGCAGATACCTGAAGGTTTTGAGCAGAATCCTAAGCATAACCGATTTTTTTAGCGAGATACTCCTCTCCCACCAGCTCGCTGCAGGTGAGGGCGGCCGAAAGCGTGACGCCCAGCATGCCGTGGACGTTGAGGTTCTGTCCCGTGAGCAGCAGGTTGGCGATGCGCGAGCGCACGGGAATGAGCGACGAGACGGGACGGTTGAAATCCTTCTGCAGCCCGTAGGCCGAACCTTCGGGCGTGCCCGTATAGTCGAGGTAGGTGAGCGGCGTCGAGGTGCAGAGCAGTTCGGCCCGGTCGTTGATTTGCGGGAAGAATCGGCCAGCGAAACGGAGTGTTGCGGCGGCAAAGCGCGCCTTGAACTCCTCGTAGTCGGTACCCCGTTGTCCGGGGCGGCTCCCGAGCCATCGTTCAACGGCCGCAATGCGCATGGGGACCATCAGCGTGATGACCTCGGCCCATTGCGGCTCCCGGGGTGAGGGTTGCGTGCAGAGAAGCACCATCGGGATGTTGTACCCCTCGAAGTCGCCCCGTTCGCCCCAGACGTCGGGCGTGTTGTAGAGGTAGTGGTTGCGGTTGCGGAAAGCGAGCGTGCCGGGCTGCAGCCGTATGTGGGCCGTGAAGAGCCCGTAGGTGGAGGGTAGCGAGTTCATCCGGTTGAGGAAGGCCCGCTTGAGCAGCGGAGTCTGTCCCGCCAGAGCGAAGGTTGCCGCGGGGGCGATGTCCGAGATGACCCACCGCGTGTCGAGCACCTGTTCGCCGTCGTTGAGTTCCACACCCGTGATGCGTCCCTGCGCACCGAGCAGCAGCCGGCTTGCGCGAGCGCCGCAGAGCAGTTCGCCTCCACCCGCGCGGATGATGTCAGCCAGAGCGTCGGCTACGCGCTGTGTTCCGCCGACAAAGCAGAAGGCACCCTCGATGTTCGAGTGGTTAATCATCGCGTGGTGGTAGAGTGGCGACATGTCGCGCCGTCCGCCGTAAAGCGGCGCACTGCCGGCCAGTACACGCCGCAGCAGCGGGTCGTTCACCAGCCCGTCGATAGTCGCTGCGGCCGATACCCCCAGATTTTCGGTCGCCCCGGCCGACAGCCGCCCCGAGCGGAGTACCTCGGGAGCAATGGAGCTGCCGATGTTGCGCAGCAGGGTGCAATACTTCGCAATGCCTTCTCGTTCGGCCGGGAAGTCGGCTGTGAGCCTCTCGGCGAAGCGGTTGTAGCCCATCGCATGGCGGAACGTGCGCCCTTCGATGTGGATGAGGTCGAACCCTTCGGCGTCAAGTTGCCGCAGCGTGATGCGCGGCAGAATGCCGAAGTATTTCAGGTACTGGTGCATGGTCTGCCCCTCGCCGAGGCTTCCCACGTAATGGATGCCCGTGTCGAGCGTGCATCCGCCGCGGCGGAACGACTGCAGACAGCCGCCGATGGTGCGGTTTTTCTCCACCACGCAGACCTTCATCCCCTCCTTCGAGAGGATGGTGCCGCAGGCCAGTCCGCCCATGCCGCTGCCGATGATGACCACGTCATAGCGACTCATCGTGCACCTCCTTTCCTGAAGATGTAGCGCATGTTCGACGTATGGTGCGTGTAGTCCTCGACCTTGAGTGTGAGACCCAGCCGTCGGGCCGTCTCCTCCATCCATCCGCTTGTGGGGAAATGCAGCGAGCCACAGGTCTTGTTAAAGCCGAGGATGCGCGTCGACCAGCGTTCGGTCTCCTCGGTCAGCCGGTGCCGGCGGCGGCGCGAACGGTCCCCTTCGCGTACGATGATGCAGCCTCCCGGCACAAGCCGTTCGGCGCAGCGGGCGATGAGGCGCTCCTGTTCGTCGGGAGCTATGTAGTGGAGCATGTCGTTGATGACGAAGGCGTCGGCCTCGGGCAGCTCGCAGCGCGTGACGTCGGCGCAGCGGAAGCGGAGCCGTGCGCTGCGCAGGAAACCGTGTTCGGCCACGGCGATTTTCTCGGCGTCGTAGTCGATTCCGAGCAGTTGTCGCTCAGGGCAACGGAGCAACAGCATGCAGCATGTTTGGCCGTATCCGCAGCCTATGTCGACGATGCGGCCCTGCGGGGGCAGCAGACGGTCCAGTTCGGCGTAATTGCGTTCGAGCCGAAACTTGATGCGGATGTACCACTCGAGCACGGGTCCCTTGTAGATGTAGTTCTTGATGACGGCACGCAGGTGGTAGGGGTTGTTGCGCTCCTGGTCGCACAATTCGGCGCAGGCCTCCTGTACGAGGCGCCGGAAGCCCCTGGCTCGCGTGCGGGCGTCGCTTCCGTAGCGGGCGTCGTCCGGCGCGATGCGCTCCATGACCAGACAGCTCAGGTCGCCGCGCTTGATGTAGAAAGGTTGCCGCTTCGAGCAGATAAGCCCCGACCCGTAGATGGCCACCGGCACGATGTCGAGTCCGAGCCGTTCGGCCAGGAGAAAGGCGCCCTTGTGGAAACGGTGCACCTCGCGGTCGGCCGAACGCGTTCCTTCGGGAAAGATGACCACCGAGTAGCCGTCGGCCACCTCTTTGCGCAGCTCCTCGGCAAGCCGGTCATACCCTTCGGCGGTGGCGTGGAAGCCGGCGAAACGGACGATGCGCCCGAAGAAAGGCGAGTGCCAAACCCAGTTGTTGGTCACCATGACCAGTCGTGGCGAGAGGCTCAGCAGCAGTAGGATGTCGACGAACGACTGGTGGTTGGCCACCACTACGGCCGGCCGTTCGAATCGTTCGCCCTGCGGGTTGATGCGGCGGGTGCGGGTGGTGAAGATGGTTGCCAGAAAGAGACGGCAGAATCGGCATAGAGCATTGTGCAGCAGAGTCTTGCGACGTTGGCGTCCCAGCGGAAGCAGTAGAAGCACACCCATGTAGAGCTGCAGCAGCAGGCATCCGGTCAGGAAGTAGACGAAGGCGTAGAGCGAGTTGAGCAGGGCTGCCAGCGTATAGGGAAATCCTCCGCGTGCGGTCTGCCCCGAGATGAAGAGACGGAAGAGGATGGGCTGCACCGTGTAGGCGACCAGCACCACGGCTGCCATGCCGACAATCGAGATGAACGAGAGCGAATGGAGCGCCGGGTGTCGGGCGAAGACCAGTGCGCCGATACCGACCACGGTGGTGAAGGCCGAGAAGAAGATAGCGGTCTTGTGGGCGGCCAGCAGCCGGCGTCCATTGCGGTAGCGGCTCAGTAGTCCGTCCATGATGAAGATGCTGAAGTCGTCGCCCAGTCCGAAGATGAAGGTCGAGAGGATGATGTTGACGATGTTGAACTCGATACCGAGCAGCGCCATCATTCCGAGGATGAGTACCCAGCTCATCGCCATCGGGAGACTGGCCAGCAGGGCCAGTTCGATGCGCCCGTAGGAGAGCAGCAGCGCGCAGAAAACCAGTGCCGAGGAGAACATCAGGATGGTATTGAAGTCGTCGTTGACCACGTCGGCCATACGGCTGGCGAAGTAGGCGCGGTCGAGGATGCCCACCTGGGGAATCCGCTCCAGCGAAGCGTAGACGCGTTCCTTATCCGTCTCGTCGAGCGTGATGCGGCTGACATAGAGGGGGCCTTCCTCGCCCCGGTTGAGCCATTCGCCGAGCACCGGGTGGTTCGAGGCTTCGGCGCCGGCGGCGTCGAAGGGGGTGAAGCGCTTCTCAAGCAGCCGGTTGAAGGGTGCGAAAGCGTCGGCTCGAAGACCGTGTCGGCGGGCCGCCTCGGCTACCAGACGCTCCACTTCAGCCCGTTTGGCGGGGCTCCAGAAGGATTCCCACGCCGCGATTCGCTGCCGCTGCACCTCTAACGGCACGACGAATCCTGCCGCCGATGCGTGTTGTCGCAGCATGCCGGCTGCGGCGAGCGAGTCGAGCATCCGTTCCGTGCGGCCGTAGGCGGCTGCAGCCTGCTCTGGGTCGGATGCTGTGGTGACGAGGTATATGTAGTCGTTTGTGTCGGAGAAGAGCTCCTGCAGCCGTTGTTCGGCTGCGGCGAAACGCTCGGGTTCATAGCTCAGCCGCGTCATGTCGCTCTCGAAGCGTACGTCGCGGAAGAAGAAGAGCCCGATGAGCGTGGCCGCGACGAGTGTGCCGGCCAGCCAGCGGTTCGAGTCGTAGCGGTAGGCATTCATCCGTTCGATGCGTTCGAGCAGCCGTCCGGGTCGCTGCGAAGCATCGGACGAAAGCATGTGGGGCAGGAAGACCAGACAGAAAAGCGTCGTTCCGACGAGCGTGAGGGCCGAGAAGAGACCGAAGTCGTGGAGCAGCTGCGAGCGGGTGAAGACCAGCCCGAAGAAGGCGCCGATGGTGGTGATGCTTCCCACGGTGAGCGGGTAGGCCAGCTCTTCGACGACGCGGCGCGGGTCGTGGATGTGGTTGCTGTGGGCCAGTACGTGAATCGAATAGCTCAGCGCAACACCCAGAACGGCGGCTCCGGCGCCGATGGCGATGGCCGACACCGAGCCCTGGATGAAGTAAATGGCTGCCAGGGCGAACAGCGCGCCGTAGAGTACCGGCAGCATCATGAGCGGCACGGCCCAGCGGTTGCGGAAGACGAGCGTGATGACCACGACGATGACGATGAGGGCGACGGTGAGTGTCCCCATCGTGTCGCGCTTGATTTGGCGGGCGTTGTAGACCGCCACACCCACGGCGCCGAAGTAGTCGGCCTGCACCTGGTAATGCTCGGCCGCTGCATCGAGCTGCTCTTCGAGCAGCGTGACGAGCCGTTCGTTGTCGGCCGTGGCCGACGAGCCGCCGGCCGGCGTGGCGAAGAGCAGCAGCGTCCCGAGCCCCGGGGTGAAGAGATGGTCGTCGTAGAGTTCGTAGTCGAGCGAGGTGTTGAACTGCTGGAAGCCCGCCATGAGGGGCGTGCCGAGTCCCAGCGGGTCGCGTTGGATAAACTCCCGCAGGGCAATGCCCGCGGGCGAGGTCAGTCGGCCGTAGGCGCGCCGAATGGCCGAATCGATGGTCTCGGGGCGTGTGAGCGAGTCGAGTCGTCCGAGGTCGGCGTCGCTCATCAGGGCGGGGAGATGGTCGTAGACCAGGTCGGTGGCCGATTCGAGCAGGTCGGCGTCGATGCGCGCCGTGACCGATTCGAGCAATCCGTCCTCCACCGCGCGGCCGAGCCCTTCGGCGATGGCGTCGGCTGCCTCGACGAGTCGGTCGGGTGTCTCGTCGCCGGCTTGCTCCCGGGCCGAGAGCATGATGACGATTTTGTCCTTGATGCGCAGGCTGCGGAAGATGGAGGCCGTCTGCCTCCCCTGCCGGTCGTCGGGCAGGAACGAGGTGATATCCTCGGCGAAGCTCAGCCGCGTGGCGAACCAACCCATGACCAGCGTGCTGAGCGCGAGCAGCGTCCAGAGCAGCGGCCGTCGGCGGCGCAGCAGGTCGTAGAGCGATGTGAAGAGCTTATTCATGGCAGGGAGTCCGTTTCAGAAGGGTCATCGCGCACCAGCTCGCCGCCCAGACGGCCGCACCGGCCAGCGCGGCCAGCGCTACGCTGCCGACGAGGTACTGCGCCAGGCACTCTGCCATGCTCCGCAGCGAGATGTCCGGGAAGCTCAGTGTGATGGGCAGTCCGAGCATCTTGCCGCCGAGCCAGTAGCTGCCGTAGAGGATGAAGGGAATCATCGGCGGGATGCTGATGTTCGAGAAGACGATGGCCACCAGTTTGTTGAGTCGCATGAAGTGGGCCGACACGCCGGCGAAAATCATCTGGTAGCCCCAGATGGGCACGATGCCGCAGAAGACCCCCCAGCCCATGGCGGCGGCCAGCCGGCCGTTGCTCTCGGGCGAGCGGGTGATGTGGTTGCGGACGAAGCGCCGGATGTTTTCGCGTGTGAGCGAGCGGAAGAAGCGCCACGGGTAGTAGAAGAGCAGCGCCTCAAGCACCAGTACGCTGTTGAGCAGCGAGATGCGGGTGAAGTCGCGCAGCGGTCGGAAGTGCGAGACGCGCTCCCCTTCCGGAGCGTAGTAAACCTTTACGGGGATATTCTCGACCGCGACACCCCGCCATGCGGCGCGGACGATGACCTCGACCTCGAATTCATAGCGGCTGCAGAGCGAGCGCAGCCGTCCCAACCGCCTCAGGGGATAGAGGCGGAATCCCGACTGCGTGTCGTCGAGGCGTTGTCCCGTCTCAACGAGGTACCAGAAATTTGAGAAGCGGTTGGCGAAGGTATTCTTCGAAGGCATGTTGTCGGCCGTCAGGTTGCGGGCTCCGATGAGGAGCGCATCGGGATGCTCCTCGATGCGTTCGATGAAGCGGGTGATGTCGTCGGGGTAGTGCTGTCCGTCGGAATCGATAGTCAGGGCATAGCGGAATCCCGCTTCTCGGGCGGCGCGGAGCCCCGTGCGCAGAGCGTATCCCTTGCCGCGGTTGCGCGCATAGGCGATGACGCGGATGTTCCGGGTCGAGGCGAGCACCTCGGCCGTACGGTCCGTCGAGCCGTCGTTGACCACGAAGATGTCGGCGCAGTAGCGTCCGACGTCGGCGATGACCTTGGCCAGCGTGCGGTCGTTGTTGTAGGTGGGAATGACCACCGCACAGCCCAGTTTCCGGGACCGTTCAATCCAGGGTATCTTCGTTCCGGAGTCAGCCATGCAGCGGGATGTATGAGGCTTTGAGTTTGAGTACGGCGATGCCTTCGGCCGCGGCAGTGGCCGTGAGGAGCCCGTCGGCAGCCGTCAGGTCGAGTTCGAGCTCCTGCGTGCGGCGCGGGTCGACCGGCGCGGTGAACTTGCAGTCGCGGATGGCAGCGAAACGGCATGGGCGTCCCTCGAGTTGCGAGAGTGCTTCGCGTACCATGTCGAGTGTACAGACACCGGGGAGTACGGGCTGGCCGGGGAAGTGGCCCGCGAAGAGCGGATGCGACGGGTCGAGCCGCACGCGGAAGCGTACTGCCGGAGTCGCGGAATCGTCGGCGCCGAGCCGTTCGAGCGTATAGAGTTCGTTGCGGAGCATGTTCACTTGGTGTTGAAGATTCGGTCGTCGAGTGCAACGTTGAGCCGCTTCCGGCTGAAGCGGTAGAGCAGGTAGTCGCCCGAGGGCTGTGTCATCAGCAGTCGGTCGAGGGTCATGTCATCCGGGTCGAAGTCGAGCGTGATGGAGCTTACATACTTGCGTGCCGAACGCGAGGTGGGAACCAGCTCCACGCGGTACCCCCTGTCGGTCCGGGAGACGGTCATCTGGCCCGTTCCCTTCAATGCGTCGAGGTCGCCCGTCATGCAGGCGCCGAAGATGGTCTGCATCTGGCGGAGCATCGGGTTGGAGTTCATGCGTGCGGTGGTTGTCTGGCCGTCGATGCGGTTGACGAAGAGCTCTTCGGTCATCAGGATGCGGTCGCCCGAGGCGAAGTCGAGCGCCATGCGTGCGGGACGCTTGTAGTGGAAGGTTCCCGGACGTACGACGTCGTTGGCCAGGATACTCATGTGGCGTGTCTCGGTGAAGTCGCAGACAATGCTCTCGACCGAGCGGCTGCACGCGGCGAATCGGTCGGCGAATTGCTCGTCGGGAGTTTCCGTCCGGGTTTCGGCGGCCGTCGGCGCTGCCAGAAACAGCAGCATGCAGGCGATTATCTGTTTAACGATGGTTTTCATAGGCTTCGATGTCGAATAATTCGGGTATGGTTGTTGGTTCGTAGCCGCGCTTCTGCAGCCCGTCGAGCAGTCGGTCGAGCAGCCGGTCACTCCCTGCGCAGCGGTCGTGCAGCAGGATGACTGCTCCGGGGTGGAGCCTTCGGAGGATACGGGTGGCAACGCGTTCGGGGTCGCGGCTTACGGTGTCCAGCGAGCGGATGCTCCACCCTACGGGTACGAGACCCAGGCGGCGCACCGCCCGGGCAATCGTGGGGTTCGTTACCCCGAAGGGGGGTCTGAAGAGGCGCGGCCTGAGCCCCGTGATGCGGGTCAGGGACCCTGTCGTGCGGTGCAGCTCCTCCTCGGTGTTGCGGAGACTGCTCAGCGGGAAGAGCCCCGCATGTGTATGGGAATGGTTCCCCACCACATGCCCCTCGGCCACCATGCGGCGTACCAGTTCGGGGTGGGTCTCCGCCCGTTCGCCGACGAGGAAGAAGGTGGCCCGCACGCCCCGCTGTGCCAACAGGTCGAGTACCGCCGGCGTACGCTCGGGGTCGGGCCCATCGTCGAAGGTGAGCGCCACTCGGTGCCCCGCCCCCTCGGCGCGGCACCGCATGCTGAGGTAGAACGACGCGCGCACCGAAGCCGAGCCCCAGACCAGGAGCCCTGCCGCGAGCAGCGCCGTCAGCGTCACGATTATGACTGTTCCGGGTTCCATTCGAGTACGATGACCGTCGGGTTTATCTCCAGGTAATTGTTGCACAGGACGATGCGCCGCACGCTCTCTCCGAGCAGCGGCAGCGTCTCGACCAGTCGTCGGGCCGCGTCGGTGGCATAGCTGGGGCGCGCTGCCTCGGGGCGTACCACCAGGTCGGCCTCGAAGCGTCGGGCCAGCTCCGCGTCGGAGGCTCCGACCGTCTCGGGTGCCGGGAAAAGCACCTCGGCGATGCGGGCTGTGCAGCGGGCATCGGGTGTGGCCGAGAGCAGCAGAAAGGCGGCCCCCTCACCGTCGGTGCGGTTGCGCCAGAGCCCCATACGCTCCATGATGCGGTGCTGCGCGGGAGTCTGTTCGTCGGCCGCCCCGATTAGCGCGTGGTGCGCCTGCCCCTCGCGGAGCAGCATCGCCACGTCGAGTAGCGCCGACTCGAAACTGTAGCCCCGGTGGGCATAGGTCATGTTGTAGGCGCGGTTGCCGCAGAGCAGTGCTATCTGAGCCCCCAGCGTGTTGAAGGTCGACTGGATGAAGGGCGTGGGGTTGAGCAGCTCCTCCTGTTGCTCGACCATGTTGCGCAGGAACTTTTCGCTGTCGCCCAGACAGCCGAAGCCGGTGGCCGTGACGATGGCGTCGACCTCGCCGGGGGTGCGCCCGCTGTCGAGCAGACACTCCATTGCCGTCGAGACGCCCATGCGCAGGAAGCGGCTCATGCGGCGTCGCATGGCTGCTGCGGGAACCAGTTCGGCGAAGGGGCGCGCGAGTCGGTCGTGCAGCGCGTATCCGTTTATGTAGCAACAGATTTTCATTCGGCGTAAGTGAAGACGAGCGAGGCGCAGTTGCCACCGAATCCGAACGAATTCGACAGCACGCAGCGCAGGTCGCTCTGCGTAAAACGGGTCAGCGGACGGATGCCGCCTTCGGGGTCAGGCTCCGTAAACCGCAGTGTGGGATAGCATTCGCCATGGCGAAGCGCCAATGCGCAGATGACCGCTTCAACGGCTCCGGCTGCGGCCAGCGTGTGTCCCGTTGTCGCCTTGGTCGACGAGACGGGAGGCAGCGTTTCGCCGAACAGGCGCCTCAGGGCGCTGCTTTCGGCCAGGTCGTTGTTGGGCGTGCCTGTGCCGTGGGCGTTGACCCAGTCCACCTCCGAGGGAGTGATACCGGCCTCGTTGAGTGCACCCCGCATGGCAAGGTAGTCGCCTTCACCGTCGGGCGAGGAGGCTGTCTGGTGGAAGGCGTCGTTGGCGTTGGCGAATCCCGCTACGTAGCAGTAGGGGCGTTGCGAAGCTTCCTCTTCGCGTTCGAGCACCACGTAGGCGGCCCCTTCGCCCAGATTAAGCCCTGCACGCGAGGCGTCGAAGGGACGCGAAGGTTGTTCGTCGAGAATCATCAGCGACTTGAATCCGTTGAGCGTGAAGCGGCACAGGGCATCGCTTCCGCCTGCCACGACACGGTCGGTCACGCCCATGCGCAGCATCCGTACGGCGAGTCCGATGGCGTTGGCGGCCGACGAACAGGCAGTGCTGAGCGTCGTGGTGAGTCCGTCGACGGCGCATCGGCGGGCGATGGCCAGTGTGCTGTCGGCACAGTCGTGGTGGGCCGCCATGCGGAGACGTCCGTGCCGCTCGTCACGGGCAAACTCCTCGAAGAAGCACTCCGTGAGGTCCATGCCGCCCACCGAGGTGGCCGATACGAGCGCCGTGCGGGGGCGCGGCCCTCCGGCGTCGCGCAGCGCCTCTTCGGCAGCCAGCATTCCCAGCAGCGTCGTGCGCGACTGGAGCTCCCCGATACCGAGGCGTCGGGCCAGCTCCTCGTTCGACAGAGCTACCTCGCCCACGGGCAGCCGGTGGCGCGTGACGAGGCGCGTCGGTCGCAGGACGATGCCGCTCCGCCCTTCGCGCAGAGTCGCGAGGGTTTCGGCAGCGTTCATGCCCGCTGCCGAGACGATGCCTATGCCCGTGACTGCGATGCGCATGGTGCTATTTGTTGCTGTTTGCGACGATGTATTCGGCCAGCGTGCGCACCGAGTAGAAGTGGGGCTTTGCCTCGGCAGTGTTCTCCAGCCGGATGCCGTAGTTCTTTTCGAGAATGAGGATAATCTCCAGCGCGTCGATGGAGTCGAGCCCCAGGCCGTCGCCGAACAGCGGGGCGTCAGGGTCGATGTCGTCGGGGGTAATCTCCTCGAGGTTGAGTGCTTCGATGAGCTGCTCCTTGAGTTTTTGGATAATCTCTTCGGTTTCCATCTGTTTCGTATTTCGGTTGTTTTTCTCTGTTTCTTGCATTTAGGTTTGTCTGCCGGGACCTCTTCGGCCCGTATCCGGACGCGTTTTCCATGCCGCTGGCAGTTTTGTTGTTCATTCGTTCCCGTCATCGGCCTCGAGCAGCATGAGCCGGACGTCGTACTCTCCGGCCAGATATTCGCAGCGGCCGCAGACCACGGCGCGCGCCGCGCCTCGGGCGATGAGCCGGCGGGCATAACGTTCGGCCACAGGGTGGTCGGGGTCGGTGATGAAGAAGCTTTCCTCTCCCTGAAGGTGGTGGCGGATACATATTTCGCCTGCTGCCACGTTGGGCAGCGTGTAGACGAAGACCGCCGGCGATGTCCCCTCGGGCAGATGCTGTTCGACGATGCGCTGGTGTGCCAGGTCGGTGTCGAGCGACGAGGCTGTGTTTTCCAGCACCACGGCGATATCGGTCGGGGCATAGCGCTCGGTGAGCCGACGTCCGCCGAGTAGATGCTCGGCAGCCACGTAGGCCGCCTTGGCCAGGTCGTCCATTTTGAAGAACTTCATATTGGGTGCTTCGAGCGCGTGGTAGCATGCACGGACCACCTGCGCAAAGGGCTCCCCCGTGTGGGGCAGCTCCCAGCGGGCCGTCACGCGGCAGCGGCGCTCCGGTGCAGCGTCGGAGACCCCTTCGCGGGTGTCGGAGGCGAATTCTCCGAGCCCGAGCACGATGGCGGCGTTGCAGCCGCCGAATCCCGAGGCGGTCTTCAGGCAGTGGCGCATGGCCAGCGGGCGGTTTTCGGCCGATACGTTTATCGGAACGGGTGTTCCCGGCCGTTCGAATCCTGCCGTGCCGAGCAGCACGCCGCGGCGCAGCTCCTCGGCCGCGAGGATGCTTTCCACCACGCCCGAGGCCCCCAGCGTGTGGCCCAGCGACCCCTTCAGGCTGTTGGCCGGGCAGTCGCTCAGGTGGCTCAGTTCGAGTGCCAGGCTCTCCATGGCGTCGTTGTAGGCCGTGCCCGTACCGTGGGTGTTGACGAAGCTGAGCCGTTCGCGCGGCAGGGCCGCTTCGCGAAGCGCACCTTCGATGGCGTAGTGGAGCCCGTCGCCCGTCCGCGAGGGGCCCGATATGTGGTTGGCGTCGTCGGTTATGGCACCCCCTTCGAGCCGTACGGCGGGGAGCTTGGCCCGCGCAGGGTCTGCCGTGACGACCACTGCGGCGACCGCCTCGCCCAGCGAGAGTCCGCGCTCGGGAGATGCGTCGTAGGGGCGACAGGGGCCCGGGCTGACCGACTTGAAGGAGAGGAAACCCGTGGCGACGAATTCGCTCAGCAGGTCGCCGCCGGCGATGATGACGTGGTCGCACTCCCCGTCGAGAATCATGCGGCGGGCGACGATGAGCGCCGTGACGCCCGAGATGCAGGCATTCGAGACAACCACCGGCGGGCGGCGGATGCCAAGCTGTCGGGCTATGCGTCGGGCCATCGTGTAGAGGAAGGCTTCGTCGGGAGGTGTGGTCCGTCCCTCGAGCAGTGCGACGTTGCCCTTGGTCGAAGAGACGACGAGAGCGCAGCGCTCATCGTCGGGTGCGAGGTGCGACTCGGCCGCAGCTCGCTTGGCACAGTGGACCAGGGCGCTCTCGAGCGGCGTAAGACCCTCGATGCGGAGCGCGTCGAGCAGCTCGGGGGCGATTTGGCCCGCGGCAGCCAGAGGGCATGGCTGTTCGACGGGGTGCAGACCGCAGCGGTGCGCCTCGATGGCGTCGAAGGTGCTCTGCGTGTCGCCGCCCAGGGTTGTCACCATGGCGTCGCCGCCCAGATAGGTCGCTATCCGATGTTCCATTTGCGTTTCCATGCGTTGAAGAATTCGGGCGCCGTGAGCTCCAGCTCACCGGCGGCGTTGACGAAGACCTGCGTCGAGTAGCCTGAGGCGACCTCCTCGCCGTCGGCAGCGCTGCGGATGGTGTACTCGAAGCAGATTTTGGCCGCTTCGGTGGGGATGTAGCGCGTCTCGACGGTGGCCCGCTCGGCGATGTGAAGCGGCCGGCGGTAGTCGACGTGCAGTTCGACAATCGGCGCCGTATAGCCGCTGGCGTAGATGTCCAGGTAGGAGAGTCCCGGGTAGCGTTCGCCGAAGGCTTCGCGCCCGTCTTCGAAATAGCGGACATACTCGCCGTGCCAGACCACGCACATCGAGTCGACCTCGCTGAAGCGGACCCGGAGCGGGGTAGTATGGCTCAGCATGGGCCCCGAAGGGATGATTCCGGATTTGCGTTTCATGGCTGCAGGTAGATTTTCAGGTTTCCTTCAGCGAGCGTCGTCCCGTCGGCTTCGGTACGCACCTCGGCCAGCGAGAGCGGCCCGATTTCCTGGACGATGCGCAATTGCGTGCGGAGCTGCGCCCCCACGCGGGGCAGGGCGTGGACCGTCAGGCGCGAGACGGCGCCAATAAACCCCACCGGTACGGGGCGCCCCTCCGTATGGCAGCACCATCCTATGCGGGCGGCGGCCGACTGGGCCATATGCTCGATGATGCCGCATTCGGACATCACCCCGCCTTCGACGAAGAGCGAGTCGGCGCGTAGGGTGAGCGCCGAATGCGAGACTCCCTCGGTATCGATGCCGTCGAAACGGTCGATGAGCACCATGGGCGGGCGCTGCGGAATCAGCTCCACGGGGTTCACGGTTTTCTCAGGTATTCCCATAACGGTCCTTTTCGGTTTCGTTCGATTCTCAGTTTGTCCATCAGCGCGTTGTCCTCGTCGTCGGGGAAAACCCACGCCTTGCCTGTCATCCGCGCCGCCGTGCGTACTTGCTCCAGGTCGAAATCGGGACAGAGCCAGTATCGCGGCTCGATAAGCGTATCGTCGGCCGCTACGACACCCTGCTCGACGGCCATCGTATGGAGCCGCGTGTGGGGATATATGCGCATTCCCACGTAGGGAAAGAAGACGCTGTGGCGTATGTGGCGCGAGTTGTCGATGCTACGGCCGATGCTCTGCATCGTCTCGCCCACGCCGCCCAGGATGAGGAAGTGGGCGTAGTAGACATTGGCCGCCAGCGCCGCTTCGGAGGCGTGCAGCACGTCGTCGAAGGTGAAGCGCTTGCCGTAGGCCTCCAGCGTTGCGTCGTCGAAGGACTCGGTGCCGAACTCGATGTGGGTCAACCCAGAGCGGCGGTAGAGTTCCAGCTCCTCGCGGCCGAGTCCCGCCGGCGTAAAGTAGGCGCCCCAACGGATGCCGGCCTCGCGGCGGATGAGTTCCTCGGCCAGCTGCGCGTTGAACTCGGGGCAGATGTTGAAGACCGAGTCGGTGAAGAAGAGGTAGTCGACCCCCATCCGTTGCTTCAACCGGAGGATGTCGTCGACGATTTTCGCGGCGTCGAGCGTCCGCATCGTACGGCCGTCAATGACCGGATAGGAGCAGTATACGCAGCCGTAGGGGCATCCGCGCTTGGTCTGGATGTTGAGCATTCCGCTGTATTTCCAGTAGTAGGCGACCCACTCCTCCTCGAACTCCACGTCGAGCGAGCGGAGGTAGCATCGCCGCGGTCGGGGATAGCCCTCCTCTTCCGGCGAGCCGCCGCGGACGAACAGCCCGTCGATGCCGTGCGGTTCGCGCCCCTCGTCGAGTGCCTCGAGCAGCTGCGCCAGGCTCTCCTCGCCTTCGCCGGCCAGGCCGTAGTCGGCCCCCGTAGCCTCCATGAAGTAGTGCGGGAAGATGGAGAATCCCGCCCCGCCGATGAGCAGCGGCGCTTGGCTGGCTCGCCGGACAGCCTGCGTGATTTCGAGATAGCCGGGCAGGAAATTCCCTTCGCGCAGCGAGTTGGCACCGTCTACATTGCGCAGCGATACGCCCACCATATCGGGCTGCTCGCGGCGGATGAACTCCTCGAGCTGTGCTACGCTTCCCAGGTTACAGTCAAAGAGCAGCACCTCGTAGTGAGGCATCCTCCGCCGCAGGTAGCTCTTCAGATAGGAGAGCCCCAGCGGGTAGACCGGGTAGGGTTCCCGATGACGGTTGGCCGAGACGAGCAGTATGCGGCGTTGGGGTGTCATTTCCAGAAGTCGTAGAAGTTGAACCATTGTTCGGGATAGCGGCGCACGACGGCCTCGAGCGAGGCGGTGTAACGCCCGAGCAGCTCTTCGGTGGAAAGGTGTTCCCCTTCGCGGGCGAGTTGCTCGAAGTGGAACCGGTAGCGGCGTCCCCGTTCCCGCATGGCGTAGTAGACCACCACCGGCACCTGCAGTTTCGAGCCCAGCAGGAAGGGGCCTTCGGGAAAACGGGCCTCGCTGCCGAGGAACGTGCGGCGGAGCGTATGCCGCGGCGAGAGGTAGCGGTCACCCTGGAAGCAGACGTATTCGCCGCCGTTGAGCGCCACCTTGATGCGGAGCATCGTGTCGAGCGTCGGGCCGTTGATGGGGATGACCTTGTAGCCGTGGACTCCCGTGTGCCGTTCGACCACCTCACGGATGCGGGCGTACTCGGCATCGTACATCACGATGTTGATTTTGCGGCCGTATTTCCCGAAGAATCGGGCACCGGCTTCCCAACAGCCGACGTGTGCCCCGAGCATCAATATCCCCTTGCCGCTCTCGAGCAGTGCGATGAATTCGTCGTAGTTGTCGAAGCGGAAGTCGTAGCGGTCGGCCGCACCTCCGCCGATGGCCACCTTGTCGATGATGGTCTGCCCGAAGCGGTAGTAGTGGCGGAAGAGAGCCAGGGCTGCCTTCCACCGCCCGTAGCCGAGCCGGCGCCTGCAGTAGTTCCAGACGGCCGCCGTGGCGCGCGGGGCGCAGGGGATGAAGTAGACGACCACCAGCGCAAGAAAGGCGTAGGCGGCACGTATGCCGCCGTACTTAATCAGCAGGACGAAGAATGCGTAACCGAATCCTCCGCCCCGCGACTTGCCGTTCCATCCCGCCGGGCTCGCGTTTTCCATCCTAAGCGTTGATTTTCGAGATAATGAGATTGTCGAAATCCTCGAACGTCCGTATGCCGACAAAGTCCGGGCCCTTGAGCGTGACGCCGAAGTTCTGTTCGACGAGGACCACGACGTCGACCAGGTCCAGACTGTCGAGGCCCAGCACCTCCTTCAGGTCGCCTTCGGGGGTGATGGCCGAGGGGTCGATTTCGAACTCTTCGGCCAGTACTTCCTTGATTTTCGCTTTGATTTCTTCGTTTGTCATGGTTCGAATTTTTTGATGATTAGCGTCGAATTGGTTCCGCCGAACCCGAACGAATTGCTCAGGAAGGTCGAGAAACCGCGGTCGACCCGCTCGGCCGGAATGTTGAGGTGGCACGATGCTTCGTCGGGCTCCTCGAAGTTGAGGTTGGGAGCGATGAATCCCTGCTGCATCATCAGCAGCGAATAGACCACCTCGCTGGCTCCGGCCATCCACATTTCGTGGCCCGTCTGCGATTTGGTTGAGGTGACATAGGGCTTTTGTTCGCCGAAGACCTCGTGGATGGCCTGTGCCTCGTTAAGGTCGCCCACGGGGGTCGAAGTGGCGTGGGCGTTGATGTATTCGATGTCGGCAGGGGTCATGCCGGCGCAGCGGAGCGCCATGCGCAGCGAGCGCGCCGGACCGTCGACGTTGGGGGCCGAGATATGCTCGCCGTTGGATGAGAATCCATAGCCGACAATCTCGGCAAGGATGTGCGCTCCGCGGCGCCGGGCCGATTCGTAGCTTTCGACGATGACCGTGGCTCCTCCTCCGCTAGGTACCAGACCGTCGCGGCTGCGGTCGAAGGGACGCGAGGCCTTTGTCGGCTCCTGCTCACGGACCGAGAAGGCGCTCAGCGCGTCGAAGTTGCCCACCGAGAAGATATTGACCTCCTCGGCGCCTCCGCATACGATGCACTCCTGCAATCCCTGGCGGATGAGCAAGTAGGCCATGCCGATGGCATGCGAGCCGCTGGCGCAGGCTCCCGAGACGGTGAAGTTGATGCCCCGCAGGTTGAAGATAGTCGCCAGATTCATCGTCACCGTTGAGTTCATCGACTGGAAGATGTTGCCCGACCCGACGAGTACCGTGTTGCGCTTCTCGCGGATGACGTCGGCGCCGTGCACGACCGCCTCGGCGCTGCTGTTGTTGCCGTAAAGGATGCCTGTTTCGTGGGTGAGCAGCCAGTCGGTGTCGATGCCCGCCTGGGCGAGCGCTTCGGCCGTGGCGACGTAGGCGTAGGCGCCCTGTTCCGAGAGGCACATCCGCTGTCGGCGGTCGAGTGCCTTTCGCAGGTCGGGTTTGCGAAGTATGCCCGTAAGTGCCGAGCGATAGCCCAGCTCTTTGCGTACGGGGTCGAGCCCGATGCCCGACCGCCCGCAGTAGAGCGATTCGGCGACCTGCTCGCGGTTTTCGCCGATGCAGGAGTAGATGCCCGTGCCCGTTATGACGACTCTGTGTTGTTCCATGCTTGCTGTGTAGCCTTGTTTCCTGTAATGTTCGTTCTTATGTAATATTATTCTTGTCGATTTTGTACGGAGCATGTTCGGGACCTTCCGCTGCGGGGTTACTCCCTTCCATTGGTTCGTACGGTGGGTTTCTCCTTCGGCCTTCCGCCCTTCCTCTGGTTTCCCGTCATCCTCTGACTCTGTGCCCGGGGTCTCTCTTTTAGCATCCGCACTTCCAGATGGGCGACTCCCGCTCTTCTCAGAAGATTCCTCCGTTGATGGAAATCACCTCGCCGGTGATGTAGGAGGCCTTCTCCGAGGCGAGGAAGGCCACCAGGTCGGCCACCTCCTCTGCTTCGCCGAAACGGCCCGCCGGAATGGTCCGCCGCAGCGCCGCCTCGTCGAGGTCGGCCGTCATGTCGGTGCGGATGAATCCCGGGGCGACGGCATTGACCGTGACCCGCTTCTTGGCCACCTCCTGAGCCAGTGCACGGGTGGCGGCGATGAGACCGCCTTTGGCTGCCGAGTAGTTGACCTGTCCGGGAAGCCCCTTGATACCCGAGAGCGAGACGATGTTGATGATGCGGCCATACTTGCGGACGAGCATCCCCTTGAGCAGTGGCTGAGTGACGTGGAAGAAACCGTCGAGGTTGGTCCGCAGCACGCGGTACCAGTCCTCTTCGGGCATCCACATGAGCAGTCCGTCGCGGCGGATGCCGGCGTTGTTGACTATCACCTCGATTGCGGCATCAGGATGGTGCTCCAGCCATCCTCCGAGCGCCTGTTCGGTCGATTCGCGGTCGGCGACGTCGAAGGGGAGCAGTTCGCCCTGTCCGCCTTCGCGGCGGATGAGCGCGAGCGTCTCCTCGGCCGCTGCGGCGTTCGAGAGGTAGTTCACCAGTACGGTATAGCCCATGCCTGCCAGACGAAGCGCCACGGCGCGGCCGATGCCGCGGCTAGCGCCTGTGACGAGGGCGTATCGATTCGTTTCGTTCGCTTCCATATTATGTCATAATCGGAGCGGCCGGGCCTGTTGTCGGGTCCGCTCGCTCCGTGATTATCTTCTTTTTGTCCTGTCGGGGCCGGATTCGGCCTCTTTCCCTCTCCCGGCCCGATTCCGATTTGCCCCTATTCATATTCGGGGAGCACTCCGGCGGCTTGCGTGCGTATCAGCTCCTCGAGCCGCCCGATTTCACGGTATTTGGGCGTGTCCTCGCGGAAGGCCGGAACTCGTTCGCGCACCCGGTCGTAGAGCTGGCGTGTCGTCGGGGCGAGTTGTTCGGCTATGTCCAGACAGTCAACCGCCTGGGCCAGCGCCATGAGGTGGATGGCCATCACCTGATAGCCGTTTTCGACCACCTGGCGGCAGAGCAGTGCCGAGTTGGTGCCCATGCTGACGATGTCCTGGTTATCGTTGTTGTTCGGGATGCTGTGGACATACATCGGGTTGGAGAGCGTCTGGCTTTCGGCCGTGGTCGAAGTGGCGGTAAACTGCGCCGCTTGCAGCCCGTAGTTGAGTCCCAGCTTGCCGAGGTTGACGAAGGGGGGCAGGATGCCGTTGATGCGGTCGTGGAAGAGGTAGTTCATCTGCCGTTCGGCCAGCATCGTGAGCTTCGTTACGACAATCTTGAGCTTGTCCATTTCCAGCGATACGTAGTCGCCGTGGAAGTTTCCGCCGTGATAGACATTGTGCGTACGGGGGTCGACCACCGGGTTGTCGTCGACCGAATTCAGCTCGTCGACCAGCACCCGTCCGACGCCCCGCACCGTATCGAGTACGGGACCCAGAATCTGGGGAATGCAGCGCAACGAGTAGTAGGGCTGGACCTTGTGTTCGAAGAGCTGCTCGGTGTGGCGGTGGTAGAGCACCGTCTCGCGCTTGAGCAACCGCTGTCCTCCCTCGGCCGCACGGCGCATCGCGGCGGCGATGTCGCGCTGTCCGGCGTGGTGTTTCATGCCGTTGAGTTCCTCCGAGAGGAAGTCGTCATACGACGAGGCTATTTCGTTCATCAGCAGCGAGGCAGCCACGGCATAGTCGAGCAGTCGGCGTACCTCCAGGAGGTTGACCAGCCCGATGCCTGTCATCACGGCTGTGCCGTTGGTGATGGCCAGCCCTTCGCGCAGGTGTACGTCCAGCGGAGAGATACCCTCCTCGGCGAATACTTCGGCTGTCGGGCGGCGCACCAGCATGCCGTTGCGGCGCTGGAAGACCTCTCCCTCTCCGATGAGGGCCAGAGCGATGTGGGCCAGTTGGACCAGATCGCCGCTGGCGCCGACACTGCCGTGGCGCGGCACAACGGGGGTGATGCGCCGGTTGAGCAACTCTGTCAAGCGTGTGATGACTTCGGGATGAACGCCCGAGCAGGCCTGAGCGAAGGTCTGGATGCGGGCCAGCATGGCCGCGCGCACGCACACCTCGGGAAGCGGTTCTCCGGCTCCTGTGGCATGGCTGCGTATGATGTTGTACTGGAGAGCGCGGAGGTTCTCGTCGTCTATTCGGTACTGGGCCATTGGGCCGAACCCGGTGTTGATGCCGTAAATTACCTTGTCGGAGGCGAACTCCGCCAGAAAGCGGTGGCACTCCTCTACTTCGCGGAGCATCCGTTCCTGAGGAACGACCTGCTCCTCCCCGAAGAGGATGCGTCCGACTTCGTCCAAACGCAGTGTGTTCCCGATTTGTATCATGATACGGTTCTGTTAGGTTGAGGCGGGTGGTTTCCCCGGCAGCTCTTACCGCCCGGATGCGATGTGTCTGTCCGCGGATGCGGCGAGATGTGTCGGTCCATTTCAAGGAGGCAAGAGTCGGACAAAGATAAGAATTATTTCGCAAAAAGTGTCCGTTTTGGAGCAAAGTTCTTGCGTATTTGGCTCGGTCGGTATGAAATTCGGTCGCACGAATTTTCCTGTTGTGAGACTGACGTACACCGTCCAGTCGTTCGTGCGCGCGATATCGGCCGTATCGGCTGGTTCTGCCGAGGTGGAGCGTAGGCCCTTAAAGGGTTTCCCGGGAACCGGTACTGCTTTCTCTTGTCTTGGGCGGGCGGGGGTGTGACGTCGTGGCCGGAGCGCTCTCCGTGTGGCCGGATTGTGTCGGACGGACGAATTTTTTCGGGAAGAAATCGGAGACCTTTTTTGTATTTTTGCGACGAAATAGTATTTTTGTTTTCAGAGGTGTTTTGCATTTCGTGGCGAAAGCCCCTCTTCGGAGCCTTTGCCGGTGAGCCGTCAGACGATGAAAGAGATACACGACAAGTTTGATTTCGGGGACAACCGCCGGGTTGTCGATGCACTTCGCAACGGGGACGAGCATTGTTTCGACGCTCTGTTTCGCCAGAGCTACCGACCGCTGTGCGCCTATGCCTCCCGGTTCGTGCCGCTGGCCCGGGCCGAGGAGCTGGTGCAGGATACGCTCATGTGGCTCTGGGAGAATCGCCGGACGCTCATCCCCGAGATGCCCCTCAAGTCGCTGCTTTTCACCATCGTCAAGAACAAGTCGCTCAACAGCGTCTCCCGCAACAGCATCAAGAGCCGGGTCATCCGGCAGCTCGCCGCCGATTTCGAGGAGGAGTTCGACGACCCCGACCTCTACTTCGAGAGCGAACTGGTGCGGCGTTTCTCCGCAGCCTTGCGGCGCATGCCCGAGGAGTTCCAGCAGACCTTCCGGATGCACCGGCTCGAGGGCAAGACCCATCGCGAAATCGCCGAGGAGCTTCACGTATCGCCCCAGACGGTCAACTACCGCATCGGGCAGACGGTGCGCTTCCTGCGCGAGGAGCTAAGCGACTACTGGCCGCTCATCTTGCTACTCTTCTGGCCCGAAGGACGATGAGCATGCGCCCGCCGTCCCGTTCCGCCCGCCGCGTTGCGCAGTCTGCCGCGCCGGGCTGTCTTTTGCCTCTGCCGGCCCTGCGTGCTGTCCCGCCGCGTTGCACGGTCTGCTGCGCCGGGTTGTCTTTTGCCCCTGCCGTCCCTGCGTCCCGCCCACCGCGTTGCACCGTCTTCCGTGCTGCCGCGCCCTCTGCTGCCGGCCCTCTGCTGCCGTGCCCTCTGCGGCAGGCTCCGGAGCGGTCCCAATCCGTTGCAGCCGGCCCTGCGGTCCCTCTCCGCTCCTCTCTGCCCCCTCCCTCCTCCCCGGTTTCCGGCGCGGCATCGCCTTCGGCGGTACGGATTTGCAGGGTGCCCGAAATTTTTTTGAAAAAAATATGCAGGACGGTTAGTAACCCGCCCCGCTTGATTGTATTACTATCAGATGAAGACCCGAATGGAGCCATACCAGATGTCCGAAATGACCGAAGAACGGCTTGCCGCCTACCTGCGCGGTGAGCTCGAAGCTGCCGAAGCCGCCGAAATCGAGGCGTGGTACGATGCTTCGCCCGCCAACCGCAAGATGCTGGGCGAGGTCTATTATATATTGTACCTCAACGACCGGCTCCGCGCTTCGGAGGAGGTCGATGTCGAGCGCTCGCTGCGCGCCCTCAAGTCGCGGATGCACCCGCGCCGGGGCATCGTCCGCCGCTGGGTGTGGCGCTCGGCCGCCGCAGCGGCTGCCGTGCTGCTCGTCGCCGGCGCTGCCGTGAAGACCGTCTCCCTTGCCGAGCGGCTCGAGCGTCCCGTGGTGGTCTATACCGATTTGGGCGAACGCTCGCAGGTCGAGCTGCCCGACGGTACGAAGGTGTGGCTCAACTCGTCGAGCCGCGTCGAGTACCGCACCCCGCTCTTCTCGCGCGAACGCCGCGTGACGATGACCGGCGAGGCCTATTTCGAGGTGGAGCACGACCCCGCGTCGCCCTTCATCGTCTCGAGCGGCGGCCTGGATGTCAAGGTGCTCGGCACGAAATTCAACATCCGCAACGACAATGCGCGCCACTGTGTGACCACCGTGCTGCTCGAAGGAGCCGTGGCTGCCTCCGTCTCGGGCAGCGAGGACTATTCGGTCCGCCTGCGCCCGTCGCAGATGCTGGTCTTCGACACCCGGACCAAATACATGCAGCTGCACAACTGCGAGGCGGCCGGCAACTCGATTGACTGGATTGAGGGCCATTTCCGCTTCGAACAGAACACCTTCGAGGAGATTGTGGCCGAGCTGGAGCGCTACTACAACGTCACGGTGCGCTTCATGGACGACAGCCTGCGCAAGGAGCGCTTCTCGGGCGACTTCCACCTCGAGGACGGCATCTACCACATCATGTCGGTGCTTCAGCTCACCTACAAGTTCCACTACAAGGTGAACTGCGAGGATATCGAGCTCTATGCCAATTGACGGGCTGGCCCCGGCGGCCGCCCATTCTGCCGATAAATCGAATAAACGGAATAATAACGAAAAAAACTAGATTTGCCTATGAGTAGATAACTACTACCCGACCGGACGTCGCCTACGAGGCGGCGAAAAATCACCAGAATTTCTAATTCAAACCTAAAACAACCAATGAAAAAACAAACCTTGTCGCAGGCAGGGGGAGTACAGCGTGTATGCGCACGTCTCCGTTGCCTGTTGATTGTTCCGGTCCTGCTCTTTTCATGCTTCGGCCTGAAGGTATCCGCGCAGACCGCTGAGCCTCGTGTCACCGTAGAGGTGCACGACGCATCCATTTCCCAAGTTTTCCAGACTATTCAGGAGCAGACGGGCTTCTCGTTCGTCTACAATACCTCCGACATCAACCCCGCCGAGAAGGTGAGCCTCACGGCGCGCGATGCGGCTCTTCCTTCCGCACTCGACCAGCTCTTCGCCGGCCGGGGTATCAACTACACGGTCAAGGACAAGCATATTGTGCTTTCGAAGACGGCCGACCAGGTTGCCGCCCAGCCCGCCAAGGGCGCCAAGGGCGTATCGGGTTCGGTCAAGGACGCCAAGGGCCTCGGCCTGATTGGCGCCACGGTGGTCATCAAGGGTACGACCGTCGGTGTGGCCGTCGACCTGGACGGTAACTTCACGCTGCCCCAGGCCAAGCCGGGCGACGTGCTCGAGGTATCGCTCATCGGCTATGCCAAGCAGGAGGTTCCCGTAACGGGCAACGCGCCTCTGAACATCGTCATGCACGAGGACACCGAGGTGCTCGACGCCGTGGTGGTTACCGCCCTCGGTATCAAGCGCTCGGAGAAGGCGCTGACCTACAACGTGCAGGAGGTGTCGGGCGACATCGTCAACGGTGTGAAGGACGCCAACTTCGTCAATGCCCTCTCGGGTAAGGTTGCCGGTCTCCAGATTAACGCCAGCGCCTCGGGTACGGGAGGTTCGACCCGCGTGGTGATGCGTGGTGTGAAGTCCATCAACGGCAACAACAACGCCCTCTACGTAATCGACGGTATCCCGATGCCGAGCCTCCGTTCGGAGCAGACGGCCGGTATGTTCGAGACGCCCGACGGCGGTGACTACGAGGGTATCTCGAACCTCAACCCCGAGGACATCGAGTCGATGTCGATTCTGTCGGGTGCAACGGCAGCCGCGCTCTACGGTTCGCAGGGTGCCAACGGTGTGATTCTCATCACCACCAAGAAGGGTGAGGAGGGCCGCCTGCAGGTGAACTACTCGAACAACACCACCTTCACGACCCCGTTCGTGATGCCGCAGTTCCAGAACCGCTACGGCACCGACGAGACCTCGCCCTCGATGAGTTGGGGTTCGCGTCTGGCCCATCCTACTTCCTATGACCCGAAAGACTTCTTCCAGACCGGCTACAACACGACCAACTCGGTGTCGGTATCGGCCGGCAACTCGCGCAACCAGACCTACGCTTCGGCCGCTTCGGTCAACTCGCGCGGTATCATCCCCAACAACGTCTACAACCGCTACAACTTCTCGCTGCGCAACACGACGGAGCTGGTGAAGGACAAGCTGACGCTCGACGTGGGTGCCACCTACATGCGCCAGTACGACCGCAACTCGCTCGTGCAGGGTCTCTACCACAACCCGCTGATTCCGATTTACCTCTTCCCGCGCGGTGACGATATCCGCAAGTACCAGATTTACGAGCGCTACGACGCTACGGCCGGCTACATGAAGCAGTTCTGGCCCCTCGAGTTCCTCACCGGTGTCGAGAACCCCTACTGGGTGACCAACCGCGAGCTCTTCGAGAACACGGCGCACCGCTACACCTTCAACGGTACGATGAAGTGGGACATCACCGACTGGATGAGCCTGACGGGCCGCGTCCGCCTGGACAACACGACGATGAACTACACGCGTAAAATCTACGCATCGTCGGACGAGCTCTTCGCTTCGGAGTACGGTAACTACCTCGACCACACGGCTACCCACAACAACCTCTATGCCGACGCCCTGCTGAGCATCGACAAGATGTTCCTCGACGACCGCCTTTCGCTGCAGTTCAACCTGGGTGCCAGCCTCATGGACGACAAGAACAAGGTGACCGGCTTCGAGGGCCATCTGGCTACGCAGCCCAACAAGTTCACCCTCTACAACATCGACATGAAGCACTCGCAGACGAAGCCCTACATCAGCCGCTACCACGACCAGGTGCAGGCCGTCTACGCAACGCTCCAGCTGGGTTGGAAGGGTATGATTTACCTCGACGTGACGGCCCGCAACGAGTGGGCGTCGCAGCTGGCCTTCACCGGCGACTACAAGATTTTCTATCCCTCGGTGGGTCTCTCGGCCGTGATTTCGTCGATGGCCGACCTCTCGAAGGCAGGCATCTCGTTCCTCAAGGTGCGCGCTTCGTATGCCGAGGTAGGTAACGCCCCCGAGCGCTACATCACGGGCCGCAACTACCCCATCAACGTGGGCGGTATCGTCTCGTCGGAGGCCGCCGCACCGGCCGTCAACCTGACGCCCGAGCGCACCAAGTCGTTCGAGGTTGGTCTCAACGCCAAGTTCCTGGGCAACAAGTTCTGGTTGGATGCTACCTACTACAACACCAACACCTACAACCAGCTCTTCAAGTACGACGCACCTCCCAGCACGGGTTACAAGCAGGCCTACATCAACGCCGGTAAGGTGAACAACTGGGGTATCGAGGCCGTTGTGGGCTACAAGAACAAGTGGCGCGACTTCTCGTGGTCGACCAACGTCAACTTCTCGATGAACCGCAACAAGGTCAAGGAGCTGGTTCCCGAGGGCACGCGCGACGTGGCCGGCAACCTGGTTACCGTCAACGAGGTCAACATGGACTACGGAGGCTACCGCATGCAGGTCAAGAAGGGCGGCTCCATCGGCGACTTCTACGTGACGGGCTTCAAGACCGACGAGTTCGGCAAAATCTATATCGACCCCAACTCCAATACGGTGATTCTCGACCGCAACACGTGGATTTACGGCGGTAACACCGAGGCCCGCTTCCGCTGGGGCTGGAACAACCAGTTCGCATGGAAGGGCATCACGCTCGGCGTCCTGATTGACGCCCGTATCGGCGGCCGCGGCGTATCGGCCACGCAGGCCCTGATGGACGAGTACGGTGTATCGGAGGCTTCGGCCCAGGCCCGCGAGAACGGCGGCGTATGGGTATCCGACACGCAGCAGATTCCCGACGCGAAGACCTTCTACGCCAACTCGGGTAACGGTATGTCGATGCTGTCCCACTACGTCTACTCGTTGACCAACGTGCGCCTGCGCGAGCTGACGCTCGGTTACGACCTGCCTTCGAAGTGGTTCAACGACAAGCTGAACATGAGCGTTTCGCTCGTCGGCCGCAACCTCTTCATGTTCTACAACAAGGCTCCGTTCGACCCCGAAATCACCGCTTCGACGGGTACCTACTATCAGGGACTCGACTACTTCATGCAGCCTTCGGTCCGCACCATCGGCTTCAGCGTAAGACTCCAATTCTAAAACAACCGACCCAATGAAACGAAACATATTGAACAAGACCAAAGGGGTATTCGTAGTCGCTCTCTCGGGCCTCATGCTGGGCTCCTGCACGAGCGGGTTCGAAGGGTTCAACACCGACCCCGATTCGGCTCAGGATATCGACCAGAAGACCCTGATTACGACCATGGAGATGGATGCCGTCATCCCCTGCAGCGATGAGGGAGCCAATGCCTACCAGCGTGCCTGCAACCTGATGGGTGATTCCTACTCGGGCTACATGGCGGCCATCAGCTCGTTTGACAACGGCGGCGTCAACACGACCACCTATGCGCTCGATGCCACCGACTACAACAACGTTCCCTTCTCGGTAGCCTTCACCGACGTGATGGCTGCATGGCTGACGCTGCGTTACGCCTACGAGGCCGAGCAGATTTCCGAGGATACCTTCGCCATCGCCGAGGTCATCAAGGTATTTGCCCTGCAGCGCGCCACCGACATCTACGGTCCGCTGCCCGTGACCCACTTCGGTGAGACGGAGAATCCCTACGACTCGCAGGAGACGGTTTACATGTCGATTTTCGAGGACCTCAATGCGGCCATCGAAGTGCTGAAGGAGTATGCGACCAACTCGCCCGACGCCACGCCGCTCTCGAGCGTCGACATCATCTACCAGGGCAGCTATCCCAAGTGGCTGCGTCTGGCCAACTCGCTCAAGCTGCGCATGGCCATGCGTCTGGTATACGTCATTCCCGACCAGGCCAAGACGTGGGCCGAAGAGGCTGTCCGCGACGGTGTCATCGAGTCGGCCGAAGAGAGCGCCACGCTGGCATCCTACGGTTCCATCCAGGTCTTCAACCCGCTCGAGGAGGTGTGGAACGCCTACGCCGACACGCGCATGGGCGCCACGATGGATGCCTACCTGAACGGCTACAGCGACCCGCGTCTCGCAACCTACTTCAAGCCCTGCGAGGACGGCAAGTATCACGGCGTGCGCAACGGTATCGCCGCCATCACCAAGGAGTACTACCTCGGCATGTCGGTGCCCAACGTCGACAAGACGACGCCCGTGCGCTGGCTCATGTCGTCGGAGGTTGCCTTCCTGCGCGCCGAAGGTGCGATGCGCGGCTGGGCAATGGGCGGTGACGCCAAAACCTTCTACAACAAGGGTATCGAGCTGTCGTTCCTCGAGAACGGTCTGTCGGCCGCCCAGGCTGCGACCTATGCCGAGAGCGAGGCCAAGCCGGCCGCATTCGAGGATGCTTCGTCGTCGACGACCGCCTACAGCATCGGCGCTCCGTCGCAGATTACGGTCAAGTGGAACGACGGCGCCGACCAGGAGGAGCAGCTCGAGCGCATCATCACCCAGAAGTGGATTGCCATGTTCCCCAACGGTCAGGAGGCCTGGTCGGAGTTCCGTCGTACGGGCTATCCCAAGATTTTCCCGATTGTGCATGACCGCAGCAACGGCACGGTCGATGTCAACGAGCAGATTCGCCGCATGACCTTCCCCCGCTCGGAGTACTCGAACAACCGCGCCGCGCTCAACCGCGCCATCCGCCTGCTCGGAGGTCCCGACCAGGGTTCGACCAAGCTTTGGTGGGACAAGAAAAACAACTAACCTGAAACCTTAAGACGAATAACGATGAAAAATATCTTTAAATACGCGCTCTGCACCCTGTTGCTGGGTAGCCTGTTTGCCGGCTGCGAGAAGGAGACGACTCCCGAGCGGGTGAACGTGCAGAACCCGAGCGAGCAGGAGCAGATTCATCGCGACAACGCCTACTACCAGCGTCTGCGCGAATACAAGAAGACCGACCACAAGGTCGCATTCGGCTGGTACGGAAGCTGGACCGCAATGGGCCCCTCGTTCCAGACCCGCATTTCCAACTGCCCCGACTCGATGGACATCATCTCCATCTGGAGCCAGTGGCACACGCTCACTCCCGCCCAGATTGCCGACAAGGAGTTCGTCCAGAAGGTCAAGGGTACGAAGGTGACCTATACCATCTTCTCGGACAAGATGCCCGAGCCCTTCGCCTCGATGTTCGACGACCCCTACAGCGATGAGGCCATCGAAGCCTACGCCAAGGCCTACTGCAAGGACTCGATGGACAAGTACAACTACGACGGTATCGACATCGACTATGAGCCGGGTTATGGTGCCAGCGGTCCCTTCGTGGGCAACCCCGCACCGGAGCTCTTCAACAAGCTGATTGTGGCGATGGGCAAGTACGTGGGTCCCAAGTCGGGAACCGGCCGCCTGTTCATGATTGACGGTGTGCCCTATGCCGTGCGCGGCGAGTATGTCGAGTATTTCGACTACGGTATCGTACAGGCCTATGCATCGAGCGGATATACCGACCTCCAGAACCGTTTCAACAACGCCTACAATGCAGGCTGGAAGCCCGAACAGTATATCTTTGCCGAAAACTTCGAGTCCTATTGGAAGAACGGCGGCGTGGACCATCGTACGCGTGACGGCCAGACGGTCAATTCGCTGCTGGGTATGGCGCTCTTCAACCCGACGCAGGGTGAGGGCGGCGGCTTCGGTGCCTACCACATGGAGTACGAGTATGCCCACAACGACATGCCCTACAAGTACATGCGCCGCGCCATCCAGGCCGTGAACCCCGCCCCCATCGGCGACTACTCGAAGACGCTGGTAGCCATCAACGAGGCCGGTAACGAGTCGTTCGAGGTGAGCGTGACTCCTTCGGGCGTCGTTTACGGCGATGTCACCACTACGCTTTCGGCTCGCCTGTCGCAGGTGGTCGAGGCCGATACCGACATCACGCTTGCGGTTGACAATGCGCTTGTCGAGAGCTTCAACAAGGACAACGGTACCGAATACCAGACACTCGATGCCGCTCTGGTTACCTTCTCCGGTCCGCTTCATTTTGCAGCCGGCGCCGAGAAGAGCGAAAGCGACGTGACCGTGACGGTCGATGTCGCAGGGCTGGCCGACGGCGAATACCTCGTTCCTGTTCTTCCGGCCCTTCCCAATGGTTTCGGCTATGACGAGACGGGCTATGTGAAGTATCTGATTATCACCAAGGGCACTACGACCATCAAGGTATCGACCATGGGTGACGTGGTGGAGAACATCTCGGTTCTCTCGCTGCTCGACGGCGGTTACAGCGCCGAGGTCGAGACGACGCTCTCGGCGCAGCTCTCGCTGGGAGCCGTTACCGACATCCAGTTCGGTTATGTCGTGGACAACTCGCTTGTCGAGGCCTACAACGAGGCCAACGGCACCGATTACATGATGCTCTCGGAGTCCGACGTCACCGTCAGCGGCAAGCTGTCGGTAGCGGCCGAGGCTACGACGTCGACCGGCGAGCTGACGGTTTCGGTTGCCGACCTGTCGGTCTTCGAGGCGGGTCATACGATGATTGCCCTGCGTCCCGACCTGGAGTCGCTGAACGACTACGAGGCCGATGCCGAGCGTGGCGTGAAGTACCTGTTGGTTTATCTCGGTGAGGAGAACCTTGCCGCCGAGCAGAACCTCGAGCCTTTCGAGGGTAACTGCACGATGATTGACAACGCGAACAACAAGCTCGGTTGGACGGTCGACATCGTCAACCTGAACACCTCCATCGGCGGTACGGGCGTCTGGGACTTCGACGGCGCGGATGCAGTTACCAAGCTCTTCAACGGCCGTAATGCGAAGAACGACAACGGATTCTATGCCATCTTCAACAACTACTACTCCTGGCGAGTGGGCGTCGGCGGCCGCATGACCATCGACATGAAGGAGAGCTACTCGGTAAGCACCGTTGCCTGGGGCGTTTGCTACACCAATATGACCTACTCGGTGAAGACCATCCGCAATGTCGAGATTTCGGTCGACGGCAAGACCTGGATACGTCAGGATGCCGACGGCGTGACCATCGCCAAGGCTACGGGCGACAACGGCATCATGCAGTGGTTCACCTTCGCCAAGCCGGTAGAGGCCCGCTACATCCGCTTCGACATCACCGACCGCTACGATACCTCGGGTAATTTCTGCGGTATGCGTGAGCTCGAAATCTGGAGCCCGAAGAACTAATCCGACCCAATTCAAAAACGAAAATGACTATGAAACTGAAATATTTAGCATTTCCGCTGCTTTTCGCCGCAGCTCTTGCAACGGGTTGCCAGGAATCGGCGGAGTACGAACCCGTCGTCTACATGACGGATGCGCAGTCGGTGCCCTCGATGAGTGTGACCATCGACGAACTTCCGGCCAGCACAGCCGTCTCGGTGACCGCGTCGGAGAAGGTTTCGCACGACCTCGAGGTGACGCTCGAGCTGCGTCCCGACCTGGTCGATTCCTACAACCTCAAGTACGGCAAGAACTATCTGCCTCTGCCCGAGGGAAGCTACGAATTCCTGAACAACAAGGTGGTCATCTCGGCCGGTTTTACCACCTCGTCGATGGCCGACCTTACGGTGACCTCGATGGATGACTTCGCCGAGGGCGCAACCTACTGCATGCCGGTAAGCATCCAGTCGGTCAACGGCTCGATGGGCATTCTCGAACCGTCGCGTACGGTCTACATCGTCTTCAAGACTCCGGTTATCAGCAAGGCCATTATGCTGGGCAGCGGCAACGTCTACAAGATTCCGTCGTTCCAGGAGACCTCAAGTCTTGCCGAGATGCCGCAGCTGACGCTCGAGGCGCGTGTCTTCATGGAGCGTTTTGCAAGCAGCGACCCCTACATTTCGTCGATTATGGGTATCGAGGGCATGTGTGGCGTCCGTTTCGGCGACGTGAAAATCGACCCCAACGTGCTGCAGATTTGCCACGGCAGCTACCAGCCGGCCGCAACGGACAAACCGTTCGACACGAACAAGTGGTACCACGTGGCTGCCGTATGGACCGGTTCGTCGTGGGACATCTATATCGACGGCCAGTATGCGACGGGTACTCCGACGCAGGGCGAGATGATGAACCTGACGAGCGACAACTCGGGTGGTTTCTACCTCGGAGCATCCTATGGCGGCGGCCGTTACCTCTACGGCTACATCGCCGAGGCCCGCGTATGGAGCCGCGCACTCTCGCAGAACGAAATCGCCAACAACATGAACTACGTCGACCCGACGTCGGAGGGCCTGGTGGCCTACTGGCGCATGAACGCATGGGAGCCCAATCCGAATGGAGGCAACATCGTGCGCGATGAAACGGGCCACGGACACGATGCCGTCGGCGGTTCGGACAACCCGACGATGATGGATACCCGCTGGTTGTAATCCCTGCGGGACCCGCAACAGCCGGGTAACCGTTTAGCAAGAGGCCGTGCGGTCGCGTCGCGTCGAGACGCAGCGACTGTACGGCCTTTTTTCCATATCCGCCGGCGGCGAATGCCGGGACTGCGGGAAAAGGGTCCTGTCGGGGGGGGGACAAGTCCGATACTGAAATCCATGAACATCACAAGAACCAAGAGAACCATGAAAACCATCCGTTTGACGGTCGGCTGCCTACTGGCGGCCCTTCTGGCGGGAGCCTGCGGTCACGATGCGCCGTCGGGTCCGGGCATCATTCCCGTCCCGCAGTCGGTCGAGTGGGGCAAGGGCCATTTCGAGATGCCCGACACGCTCCTTTACGGCGACAACCTTCCGGCATCGGAACACGACGACCTGGCAGCCTGGTGCCGCACGTCGCCTCTGCCGCTCCGCGAGGCCCAAAGCGACGAGTACGCACCGCTTCAGCTCCAGCGTACGGGCGAGGGCCCGGCCGAGGGGTACCGCCTCGAGGTGAGCCCTGCGGGGGTCGAAATCACGGCTTCCGATGCCGCCGGCCTCTTCTACGGTCTGCAGTCGCTCTGCCAGCTGGCCGAGCACTACGGCGGCTGCATCCCGGCGGTGCGGATTGACGACGCGCCCCGTTTCGGTTATCGCGGCTACATGCTCGACGTTTCGCGCCATTTCCGCGATGCGGAGTTTGTGAAGAGCCAGCTCGACCTGATGGCGCGCTACAAGCTCAACCGCTTCCACTGGCATCTGACCGACGGGGCGGGGTGGCGCATCGAAATCCGCCGCTATCCCGAGCTGACCGACTTCGCCGCATGGCGTCCCGAGGCGACGTGGAGTGCCTGGACGGCCAACGGCAAACGCTATTGCCACCGCGACGACCCCGCAGCCCATGGCGGCTACTATACGCAGGAGGAGATTCGCGAGGTGGTCGAGTATGCGCGCCAGCGCCACATCACGGTGATTCCCGAAATCGAGATGCCGGGCCACAGCGAGGAGGTGACCTCCACCTATCCCGGGCTCTCGTGCAGCGGCCGGCCCTACGTCGATGCGGACCTCTGCATCGGCAACGAGCAGACCTTCGCCTTCGTCGAGGGGGTGCTCGAGGAGGTGATGGAGCTCTTCCCCTCGGAGTATATCCACATCGGCGGCGACGAGGCGACCAAGCGGTCGTGGCCCGACTGTCCCAAGTGCCGCGAGCGGATGCGCCGCGAGGGGCTGGCCGGCGTCGACGAGCTGCAGAGCTACATGATTCACCGCGTGGAGCAGTTCCTCAACGCCCGCGGGCGGCGCCTGCTCGGCTGGGATGAAATCCTCCAGGGCGGCCTGGCCCCCAACGCCACGGTGATGTCGTGGCGCGGTGTGTCGGGCGGCATCGAGGCGGCCCGTGCCGGGCACGATGCCATCATGTCGCCGTCGGACTACTGCTACCTGGACTACTGCCAAGACGACCCCCGCAAGATGGTCGAGGCCCCCTTCGCCTTCCTTCCGCTCGAACGGGTCTACGGCTACGACCCGGCGCCCGATTCGCTGGGTGCCGAGGTGACGGGGCGGATTCTCGGCGTGCAGGGCAATCTCTGGTGCGAGCATGTCCCGACGGCGCGCGATGCCGAGGAGCATGCGTGGCCCCGCCTGCTGGCCGTGGCCGAGGTGGGGTGGAGCGCTCCGGAGCGCAAGGACTTTGCCGACTTCCGCACCCGGGCGCTCGAAGCCGTGGCATGGATGCAGCGTCGGGGACATACGCCCTTCGACCTCGAGCATGAGGTGGGACCCCGTCCCGAATCGCTGACGCCCTGCCGCTCGCTCTCGACGGGGTGCCCCGTAGCGTACGACCCGCCCTGCAGCGAGAAGTACCGTGCGGCGGGCGACGGCTCGCTCACCGACGGCCTCCGCGGCGGCTGGAACTATGCCGACGGCCGCTGGCAGGGGTGGCTCGATACGGATGTCGCCGTGACGGTCGACCTGGGCAGGGTGCGCCCCGTGAAGCGGCTGGCGGCCGACTTCATGCAGAACTATTTCGCCGACATCCTGCTGCCCGAGTCGGTCGAGTTCTCCGTCTCGGACGACGGCGAGGAGTTTCGCCTGCTCGGGAGCGTCGCTGCGCCGGTAGCGCCTGACGCGCTGTCGGGCTACTACGAGACCTATGCCTGGGAGGGCGACGCCTCGTGCCGCTACGTGCGGCTGCGGGCGAAGCACAACGGCCGTCCCGGCAAGTGGATTTTCACCGACGAGGTGGTTGTCGAGTGACGACCGGCCCCGCGCCTGTATGCGGCTCCCGTCCCTTTGCGCAAGGGGCGGGAGCCGTTGTTTTCGCGATGGGGGAGGGAGGAGCTTTCCGCAACGCGGACCTCGGTTGCTGCGGATGGTCTCCCGGCGTTTCGGCCCGTTTCTTGATGCGCACCGGTGCGGACAAACAATTCGTGGAGTATGGGATTTGATTTCCGGGCCCCGTTCCGCCGGATTCGGCCCGCGATGGTGGCGGCAAGCTGTGCCGGGGTTGTCCTGGCCTATCTGACGGGGATGCTTGTGACGGGCCCCTTCCATCGGGCTTCGGGCAGCATGGGGGCGATGCTGGCCTGTACGTCGGCCGTGGTGGTGCTGCAGACCCCGGGCCTGCGCGAGTCGCTGCGCGCCGGACTGCTTCGGGTTGCGGGCACGGCAATCGGGGCGCTGCTCGCCTATCTCTATCTGCGGCTCTTTGCCTTTTCGACCTTCGGGATGATGTGCTCCGTGGCGCTGCTCGTCACGTTGAGCATGTTGCTCGGCATTCCCGACAACGGCCGCATGGCAACCATCACGCTGCTGGCCATCCTGCTCGTCTCCCAGCAGAACCATGCGCTCGCCCCGGGGATGAACTGCCTGCTGCGCTTCGTCGAGTCGGCGCTCGGTGTGGCCATCGGGGTCGTGCTGGCATGGGCCTCGTCGCGACTCTCCCCGCCGGCTGCGGCCGCACAGCCCGTGCAGTGCCCGCCGGCTGCGGCCGTCCCGTGCCGCCCCGCAGCCGCTCCGGAACCGGCCGCGGCATCCGTGCCTGTACCTGTACCTGCCTCGGACCCCACTTCGGACTCCGCCGCGGCCGCCGCGAACAAAAAAGAGACCGGCTCCCCGCGGGAAGCCGGTCTCTGAGGTGTGCAGGTCCTGTAAGCCGGGTTCTGTCCCCGAAGTTGCCTCCGGGTCTCTGTCATTTATCTAGGGCGGCAGTCTCCTGCCGTCTCAAGCAACCTACCCCCCGGCATCGGGCGAGCAACCCTTAATTGCCGGTATACATGGTCTTGCAACCCACGAGACGTACGGCCAGATGACATCGCTGCCTCTGCGGTGGGCTCTTACCCCGCCTTTTCACCCTTACCACCGCTCCGGGCGAACCCGGGATGCGGGGCGGTTATTCTCTGTTACGCTCCTATACCCTCACGGATATCAAGTGATTGGCTTGCGTGGCGCTCTGCGTTGCCCGGACTTTCCTCCCCCGGACGAACCGGCGGCGACAGAGCGGACCTGCACGGCAAAGGTAGGAATTAATGCGCGAAAAACCGCTGTGTCGGCCGAAAAATCCGCCGTTTCGCCTTCCCGCCACGCCGGGATGCCTCCGGACGGGGCTCTTCCCTCCATCCGTCATGCGGCCTGCGGACGGTTGTCCGGCGTCGCGGCAAATAGGCCAATAGGGCGAATGGGGCGGAAGAAGCGAGTAGAGCGAATGGGGCGGTCGGAATGGATGTCGGGCCCGAACGGATGGGCCGAATCGAACGGATGGCGCAAATGGAGCGAACCGGCGGGCTGCGGCGGTTCGCGTGCGCCGAGTGTGCAAAAAAAAGTAACCCGGAAGGCCGGAGCGACACGTCGTCCCGGCCCTTCGGTGGTGAGGGACGACCGGGTTACCGTCTCTTCTTCTCGCGAAAGATGTTCAGATGGGCCAGCAGCGGGTTGCGGCGGTCGAGCAGCACGAACTCGAAGAGCAGGATGACGAGCGCCAGTGCCAGCAGATAGGGGTACTGTTCGTTGAACTCCTCGAACTTGACGGTCGAAAACTCCGTCTGCTCCATGTCGTTGATGCTCTTGACGATTTCGTCGAGTCCGATGGACTGCTTCGACGAGCGGACATAGGCTCCGCCGGTCAGCTCGGCAATCTTGCGGAGCGTCTCCTCGTCGAGCTTCGAGACCACCATGTCTCCCTTGGCGTCCTTGATGAATTCGCCGTTAATCTGGATGGGAGCACCTTCGGGAGTGCCGATGCCGATGGTGTAGATGCGGATGCCGGCCTCGGTAGCCTGCCGGGCCACCTCCAGTGCGTCGTCCTCGTGGTTTTCGCCGTCGGTGATGAGGATGATGACGCGGCTGTGGCTGTCGGCCGTCTCGCCCGAGAAGGAGAGCAGCGCCTGCGAGAGCGCCTTGCCGATGGCCGTGCCCTGGACGTCGGCCAGCGAGGGGTCGATGCGCCGGGCGAAGGCCTTGGCCATGCGGTAGTCCGAGGTGATGGGGAGCTGCACCTTCGGCTCGCCGGCGAAGACGATGAGTCCCACGCGGTCCTGATGCAGCCCGTCGAAGAGCTTGTTGATGGCGTATTTGGTCCGCTCGAGGCGGTTGGGTTCGAAGTCCTCGGCCAGCATCGAGTTCGAGATGTCGACCACGAGCATCATCTCGACGCCCTGGCTCTTCTGTTCGCGGAGTTTCGACCCGAACTGCGGGCGTGCAGCGGCGAGGATGAGGAGCATCATCGCCGTGCAGAAGAGGATGAACTTGAACTTCACGCGCCCCGTCGAGACGTCGGGCATCAGCTCGCGCAGCACGTCGAGATGGCCGAAGCGTTCGAGCCGTTTGCGGCGGCTGCGTGCGGCCGCCCAGAAGAGCGCCACGAGCAGCGGCAGCAGCCAGAGCAGCCAGAGGTATTGCGGATTGGCAAAGCGGAACATAGCGGAATGGGGTCCGACCGGAGGGTGTTACGTGGAGGATGCCGCCTCGTCTCCGGTCGGAGCTTTCGGGCGCCGGTCAGGCGCTCCCGACGCGGGGCATCCTCTCCCGATGGGGTTGCGCGCCTCCGGCGGGAGTGTCCGGAGGCGCTGCGTCGGCTACGGCAGCCGCCGCAGCACGAAGGCGCCGAGCAGGAACTCGGACAGGAGCAGCACGATGGCCGCCACGACCCACGGCACGAAGAGCTCGTGGTAGGTGACGTGCTCCGAAACCTCGACGCGGCTCTTCTCGAGCTGGTTGATTTCGTCGTAGATGGCCTTGAGCTTCGAGTTGTCGGTGGCGCGGAAGTAGCGTCCTCCCGTCTGCTCGGCAATCTGGGAGAGCATCTTCTCGTCGATTTCGACCTTCTGCTGGATGAAGGTCGTGTTGCCGAACATGTCGACGGCAGGGTAGGGGGCCATGCCGCGCGTGCCCACGCCGATGGTGTAGACGCGGATACCCTGTGCGCGGGCGATGGCGGCCGCCGTCAGGGGGGCAATCTCGCCGCTGTTGTTCACGCCGTCGGTCAGCAGGATGATGACCTTCGACTTGGCCTCGCTTTCGCGCAGGCGGTTGATGGCCGTGGCCAGGCCGTTGCCGATGGCCGTTCCGTCCTCGATGATGCCGCTGCGGATGCGCGAGAGGAGCGTCTGGAGCGTGCTCTGGTCGGTGGTCAGGGGGCTCTGCGTGTAGGCTTCGCCGGCGAAGGCCACCAGACCGATGCGGTCGCCGTAGCGGTCGGCGATGAAGGAGCCGGCCACCTCCTTGGCGGCGGTGATGCGGTCGGGCTTGAAGTCGCGGGCGAGCATCGAGCCCGAGACGTCGATGGCGAGCATGATGTCGATGCCTTCGGTCGAGCTGTGCGTGTTGCGTTCGATATCCTGCGGACGGGCGAGCGCAACGACGGCAAGCGCAAAGGCGGCGGCGCGCAGCACGAAGGGGAGGTGGCGCAGGTAGTAGCGCCAGGTCCTGGGGGCGCGGAGCACCCCCTCGACCGTCGAAATCTGGATGGCGGCACCGCCCTGCAGCGTCCGCCAGACGTAGTAGGCCGTCATGGGGACGAGCAGCACGAGCAGCCAGAGCAAATGGGGTGTTGCGAAGTGCATGTCGTATTCTTTAATATCGTTCGTCGGGCCGTGTGCCGGGAGGCTGCGGAAGAGTCGTTCCGGCGGGCCGCGTTACCAGTTCTTGCCGCTGCGGACCACCATGGCGCGCCGCTTCTCCTTGAGTTTCTCCTGCGTGCGGTCCTCCTGTGCCTGGATGGCGTCGAGCATCTGCTCCTGCTCCTGCTGCGAGAGTCCCTCGGGACGGGGCTGACCCTCGCCTTCGCGCGGCTCGCCGTCCTCACGCTCGGGCTGACCCTGACCCTGCTGGTCCTGATTCTGATTCTGGTCCTGCTGGTCCTGACCCTGGTCCTTGTTCTGGTCCTGCTGGTCCTGGCCCTGCTGGTTCTGATTCTGGTTCTGGCCCTGCTGGTTCCGGTCGTTCTGTTGGTTCTGCTGGTTCTGGTCGTTGCCTCCGCCTCCGCCGTTCTTCTGCTCGTCGTCGAGCAGATGCTTGGTGTAGGCGTAGTTGTACTTGGCCTCGCGGTCGTCGGGGTTGAGCAGCAGCGAACGCTTGTAACTCTCGAGCGCCTCCTGATACTTCTTCTGACGGAACTGCGTGTTGCCCAGATTGTAGTACGCCTCGGCGCGGTCTCTGTCGCTGCGCAGCGTGTCGGCCGCCGCACGGCCCAGCATCTGCTCGGCCTTGTCGTACATTTCGGCCTTGCTCATGGCGTTGCCCATGTTGTAGGTGGCCTCGAACGACGTGGGGTCGAACATCAGCGCCCGGCCGTAACGTTCGATGCTCTGCTGATACTCGCCCTTGTTGTAGAGGCGGTTGCCCTTGCGCACCTCGCGCCGCTCGGGCATCTGCTGCGCCCGTGCGCCGACAACCGCGAAGAGCGCCAGCAGGAAAAATAGGTATCGCTGCATGCTAATCCTCGATTTTGTACTCGGTATTGGGTTTCTGCCCTTCGGAGGGGTCGACCTCGGGTTTGGTCTCCTCGACGAAGTAGTAGCACTTCAGATAGTCGTTCTCGTTCTGCTCGGGGTCGGGCTCCGCCTTGGCGAACTTCACCAGGTCGGCGTCGCGCAGCAGCGAGCCGAGGTCCATGCGCGCCTTGTCGGGCAGTTCGATGCCGCGCATCGCCGCGATGATTTCGTCCGAGGTCATCTCCAGTGCGCCGATGCCCCAGCGGCGGACGATGTAGTTGCGCAGGATGTCGCTCAGCGCCGAGTAGTAGGCCTTGTAGCGGCTGTTCTGCCACAGCTTCTGGTTGTGGAGCGTTTCGAGCGCCTTGATGGCCTCGACGTGGGGCGGCAGCGGGGGTGCGGGCTTGAAGAGCGAGCCGAGCCCCTTGCCTTTCTGGCGCAGATAGCGCACCACGCCGTAGAGCCCCACGAGCAGTACGGCCAGCAGGGCGAGGCCCCAGAGCACGTAGCTGCGGATTTCGGCGAAGCGGAACGGCAGCGTCTTCTGCATCTTGAGGTCGTAGATGGACTGCGACGTGGAGTCAATCTGGAAGGTGCCCACGCGCAGCAGCAGCGAGTCGGCCGTGTAGAGCGTGTCGATGATGTTCTTGTCGGCATAGAGCACCTGTCCCGTGCCGAGGTTGAAGCGTCCCTCCTCGAAGGCGGCCATGCGGTAGCGCTTGCGCAGCTTCATGCTCCGGCCCTCGCGCTCGAGCGTGTCGACCGGAAGCGAGGCGACGAGTTCGAGCCCCTCGCCCGCGTTGCGGAATTCTGGGAACTCGACCACCTGCACCAGGTCTTTCTCCACTTCGATGACGTAGTCGAAGCGGTCGCCTATGAAGACGCTGTCGGGTTCGAGCCGCGCCGTGACGACGGGCCGCTCCTGGGCGCCGGCGGCAAAGGCTCCGGCCGTGAACAGCATCGTGGCTATGAGTCGTTTCATCGTTGTTTGAAGAGTTTAATGAGCTCGACCACGTAGTCTCCGTCGGTCGGCACGGTCGCCGTGTCGATGCGGTTGTGGCGGAGCATCGTCTCGATTTGCTCGCTGCGGCGGCGCCACGTCTCGGCGTAGTGGTCGCGCACGGCGCGCGACGAGGTGTCGGTCCACACCTTGCGGCCGCTCTCGGCATCGCGCAGCTCGATGATGCCCACGTCGGGGAGCTCCGCCTCGCGGGGGTCGTAGACGCGGATGCCCACCAGGTCGTGCTTTCTGCCGGCAATCTTGAGGGCGTCTTCGAGCGCCTCGCCGTCGGACGAGGTGTCGAGGAAGTCCGAGAGGATGAAGGTCGTGCAGTGCTTCTTGTTGACGTTGGTCAGGAAGCGCAGCGGTTCGGAGAGCTTCGTGCCCGTGCCCTGGGGGCGGAAGCCGACCAGTTCGCGGATAATCATGAGGATGTGGCTGCGCCCCTTCTTCGGGGGGATGAACTTCTCGATGCGGTCCGAGAAGAAGATGCAGCCCACCTTGTCGTTGTTCTGGGCGGCCGAGAAGGCCAGCACGGCGGCAATCTCCGTGATGACGTTCTTCTTGAGCCGGTCGGTCGAGCCGAACATCCGCGAGGCCGAGACGTCGACGATGAGCATCATCGTCAGCTCGCGCTCCTCCTCGTAGACCTTGATGTGGGGCTTCGACGAGCGTGCCGTGACGTTCCAGTCGATGTCGCGCACGTCGTCGCCGGCGCGGTACTCCCTCACCTCGGAAAACGACATGCCGCGTCCCCGGAAGGCCGTGTGGTACTTTCCGGCGAAAATCTCGTTCGAAAGACCGCGGGTCTTGATTTCGATTTTGCGGACGCGTCTGAGAATATCGTTCTCGCTCTGTTCCATGCTCGGCGGAGGGTTAAGGTACGATGACGTTGTTGAGGATGTCGGTGATGATTTCCTCGGTGGTGATGTTCTCGGCCTCGGCCTCGTAGGTGAGCCCGATGCGGTGGCGCAGCACGTCGTGGCATACGGCGCGCACGTCCTCGGGAATCACATATCCGCGGCGGCGGATGAAGGCGTAGGCGCGTGCGGCCTTGGCCAGCGAGATGGAGGCACGGGGCGAACCGCCGTAGGCAATCAGGTTCTGGAGCTTCTGGAGGTTGTACTCGGCCGGTTCGCGCGTGGCGAAGATGATGTCGACGATGTACTTCTCGATTTTCTCATCCATGTAGACGTCCTCGACCACCCGGCGGGCCTTGACGATGTCCTCGGGCGAGATGACCTTGTTGACCACGGGCATGCCGGCGCCCGAGAGGTTCATGCGGACGATGTCGCGCTCCTCCTGCTTCTTGGGGTAGGAGATGCGGACCTTGAGCATGAAACGGTCGACCTGGGCCTCGGGCAGCGGATAGGTTCCCTCCTGCTCCAGCGGGTTCTGCGTGGCGAGTACCAGGAAGGGCTGCGGCAGCGCATAGGTCTCCTCGCCGATGGTCACCTGACGCTCCTGCATCGCCTCGAGCAGCGCCGACTGCACCTTGGCCGGCGAACGGTTAATCTCGTCGGCCAGCACGAAGTTGGCGAAGACGGGGCCCTTCTTGACGATGAAATCCTCGCTCTTCTGCGAATAGATGAGCGTACCGATGAGGTCGGCGGGCAGCAGGTCGGGGGTGAACTGGATGCGGGAGAACTGGGCGTCGACGGCCTTGGCCAGCGTGGTGATGGCCAGCGTCTTGGCCAGTCCCGGCACACCTTCGAGCAGGATGTGGCCGTTGGAGAGCAGGCCGATGAGCAGCGTGTCGACCAGATGGCTCTGGCCCACGATGACCTTGCCCATTTCGTTGCGGAGCGTATCGACGAAGACCGATTCGCGTTCGATGCGCTCGTTGAGTTCCTTGATATTGATGACTTCGCTCATTTGAGGTATTTATATATAAGTAAATTCCGGTTCGTTCAGTTAGGTAACGACAGCCCTGCAAAATTATTGCAAAATTACGAAAAAAAGCACAATCCGCCGATGCGATGCGTCGCGACGGGCCCCGCGACGGGAAAATTCGTGGAAAAATCAGCCTGCCGGATTCCGAATTTGTTCGTACCTTTGTCCTTCCAAGATTACGCAACGATGGAATCTCCGCAATCACCCATACTCGAGGGGCTCAACCCCGCCCAACTCGCCGCCGTGGTCAACTACGACTCGCCCTCGCTCATCATCGCCGGGGCGGGCTCGGGCAAGACCCGCGTGCTGACCGCCCGCATCGCCTACATGATTGAACAGGGCGTCAAGCCGTGGAACATCCTGGCGCTCACCTTCACCAACAAGGCCGCCGAGCAGATGCGCGACCGCATCGCGCGCATGGTGCCGGGCGAGCGCTCGCGCTACATCCGCATGGGCACCTTCCACTCGGTCTTTTCGCGCATCCTGCGCGAGAATGCCGGGCGCATCGGCTTCACCGAGTCGTTCACCATCTACGACACGTCGGACAGCCGCAACCTGCTGAAGACCATCGTCCGCGAGCTCAACCTCCCCGACGAGCGCTACAAGCCCGCCGCGGTGGCTTCGCGCATCTCGCTGGCCAAGAACAAGCTCATCACCCCGGGGGCCTATCTGGCCAACGCCTCCTATGCCGCCGAGGACCGTCAGGCGCAGATGCCCGAGTTCGGCAACATCTACAACCTCTACTGCCAGCGCTGCAAGCACAACGGCGCTATGGATTTCGACGACCTGCTGCTGCAGACCAACATCCTGCTGCGCGACTGCCCCGACGTGCTGGCGCGCTACCAGGAGCTCTTCCAGTATATCCTGGTCGACGAGTACCAGGACACCAACTACGCGCAGTATGTCATCATCCGCCGCCTCTCGCAGCACCACTCGAAGGTCTGCGTCGTGGGCGACGACGCGCAGTCCATCTACTCGTTCCGCGGCGCCAAAATCGAGAACATCCTCTCGTTCCGCAACGACTATCCCACGGCGCAGGTCTTCAAGCTCGAGCAGAACTACCGCTCGACGCGCACCATCGTCGATGCGGCCAACTCGGTCATCGTCCACAACGCCAAGCGCATGGAGAAGCACTGCTTCTCGGCGGGCGACGAGGGGGAGAAAATCCGCATCCTGAAGGCCTATACCGACCGCGAGGAGGCCGAGATGGTGGTCTCCGAACTGCGCGACCGCATCCGTCGCACGGGCGACGACTGGTCCGAGGCGGTCATCCTCTACCGTACGAACAACCAGTCGGCCGTACTGGAGGACAACCTTCGCCGCCGGGGCATTCCCTACCGCATCTACAAGGGCTCGTCGTTCTACGACCACAAGGAGGTGAAGGACCTGATGGCCTACATCCGTCTGGTCATCAATCCGCGCGACGACGAGGCCTTCCGCCGCATCGTCAACTATCCGGCGCGCGGCATCGGCGACGCGACCGTGCAGCGCATCGCCGAGCTGGCCTCGGCGCGGGGCGTCTCGATGTGGGAGGCGGTCGACACGCTGGTGGCCGAACCGGCCCCCGACCCCGTCGCGCGGACCGTCGCACGCAAGGTGCGCGAATTCGTCGAGCTCATCCACAGCCTCTCGCTCGCGCGTACGGGGCGGAGCCTCTACGACTTCGGTCTGGAGGTGGCCACGCGTTCGGGCATCATCGCCCTCTACCGTGCCGAGTCCTCGCCCGAGGCCACCTCGGCGCTGGGCAATATCGAGGAGCTGCTCAACTCGATGCAGGAGTTCAAGGAGCGGTGCGACGCCGAAATCCGCAACGGCGAGCGGCAGCCCGACGAGGAGGCCACCGTCGAGGAGTGGCTCCAGGGCATGATGCTCATGTCGGACATGGACAAGGAGGACCCCGAGAGCAGCAACAAGGTGACCCTCATGACGGTCCACTCGGCCAAGGGACTCGAATACAAGTACGTCTACATCGTGGGCATGGAGGAGAACCTCTTCCCCTCGCAGCGGGCCTCCGAATCGCCCGACGGCGTGGAGGAGGAACGCCGCCTCTTCTACGTGGCCCTTACGCGCGCCAAGGTGGCCGCCACCATCTCCTATGCCGAGATGCGTTTCCGCTGGGGCAACATGGAGTTCTCGCGGCCGAGCTGCTTCCTGCGCGAAATCGACCCGCGTTACGTCGAGACCGACGTCGACCTGGGGGCTTCGCGCGAAAGGCGCCCCGAGGGCGAGGGCTCGTCGGCCATCGACGAGCTGCGCCGCCGCTTCGACTACCGCTTCCAGCAGCGTTCGCGCGACGGCGAGCCCTCTGCGGGAGCTGCGCGGGGCGGCTATCGCCCGGCACAGGGCTCGTCGGGCGGCTACGGGGGCGGCCAGGCATCGGGCAGCCGCGGTTACGGAGCCTACGGCTCTTCGGGCAGCGGCAGCCATGGCGGCGGCAGCGGCTATGGCGGCTCGGGTGCCGCACGTCAGTTCCAGCGCGCCCAGCCGGCACGTCCGTCGGGCAGGCCCGACCCCGAACTGGTGCGCTCTGCCTCGCCGCGCCCCTCGACCGAGGGGATGCGCCGTCTGGGTGTGCGTCCCGCCGGCGGAGGAGCCTCGGCGGCTCCGGGCTCCGTGCCGTCGCCCTCGGCGCCGACTCCGGGGGCGGGAAGCGCCGCTTCATGCGACTATGCGGTGGGGGAGCGCGTCGAGCATGCCAAGTTCGGCCGCGGCGTGGTCCGCGAGGTCGATACCTCGGGCCCCGATGCACGGCTGGTGGTCGAATTCGAGACCGAGGGGCGGCGTACGCTTCTGCTCCGCTTTGCCAAGCTCAGGCGGCTCTGAGTCCCGCGTCCGGAGGCCGGACCGTCCCCGCGTCGGGACTGTCGGGGCCGTCCGGAGCTGAAAACGAAAGCAATTTACCGAGAAGATGAATACCACTCCGCTCGTTTCGGTCTGCATGACCACCTACAACCACGCCCCCTACATCGCCCGGGCCATCGAGAGCGTGCTTGCGCAACGTACCTCCTTCGCCGTCGAACTGCTTCTGGGCGAGGACTGCAGCAGCGATTCGACGCCCGACATCTGCCGCTCCTATGCCGAGCGCTATCCCGACCGCATCCGCCTGGTGACCTCGGAGCACAACGTCGGCATGCGGGCCAACTACCGCCGCACCATCGAGGCGTGCCGCGGCCGCTACGTCGCCATCTGCGACGGTGACGACTGGTGGTGCGACCCCGACAAGCTCGAGCGGCAGGTGGCGATGCTCGAGGCCGACCCCTCGCTCGGACTCTGCTATACGCGTTCGCTGCGCCTCTTCGAGGAGACGGGCAGCGAGCGCCACTACCCCGATGCGATGTTCACCGACTTCGACCGCCTGCTCTTCAACAACACGGTCGAGAACTGCACGGCCGTCGCCCGGCGCGACCTCATCCTGCGCTACTATGCCGAGGTGCGCCCCGAGGAGCACCCCGAATGGCTCACCGACGACGCCCCGATGTGGCTCTGGTTCGCCGCCGAGTCGCGCATCGCATGGCTCGACGCCGAGACGGCCGTCCACCGCATGCTGCCCCAAAGCGTGAGCCAGAGCGGCCTCTACCGCAAGCGCATCGCCTTCTGCGACTCGCTCATGGACACGAGCCTCTGGTTCGATGCCCGCTACGGCACGGGGCGCCACCGCTACCGGCTCCTCTGCCGGCGCAGCGACGTGGCGCTCTGGGTGCTCTCCTACCACGGCCCGGTGAGCGAGTATCTGGCCCGCTGGTGGCGCGACGTGCGCCGCACGCCGCGGCTGGCCCTCCGCCCCGTGGGCTACGGACTGCTGCTCAAGAAGGTTCTTCTGCGCCGCAACTCCTCCGAAAACCGATAGCAACTCTCGTGTCCGGCGGGCTTCGGCCCGGCCGCTCCCGGCGGACACGCAACCCCAAAAAAACTTCCCGACAATGACCCTCCGCCAACGTTACGACGGCGTAATCGCCTGGTTCTCGGAACACATGCCCGTGGCCGAGAGCGAACTTCGCTACGAAAACCCCTTCCAGCTGCTCGTTGCGGTGATTCTCTCGGCACAGTGCACCGACAAGCGGGTCAACATGACCACGCCGGCCCTCTTCGCCGCCTTCCCGACGCCCGAGGCGATGGCCGCCGCCACGGCCGAGGAGATTTTCCCCTACATCCGGAGCATCTCCTACCCCAACAACAAGGCGAAGAACCTCGCCGGCATGGCCCGCATGCTCTGCGCGGAGTTCGGCGGCGAGGTGCCCACCGACCTCGAGGCGATGCAGCGGCTGCCGGGCGTGGGGCGCAAGACGGCCAACGTGCTGGGCGCGGTGCTCTGGCAGCGCGAGGTGATGCCCGTCGACACGCACGTCTTCCGCGTCTCGGAGCGCATCGGGCTGACGACCGGCTCGAAGACGCCGCTGCAGACCGAGCGGACGCTCGAGCGGAACATCCCCTCGCACCTGCTCCCCATCGCCCACCACTGGCTGATTCTCCACGGACGCTACGTCTGCACGGCCCGCTCGCCCCGCTGCGACGCGTGCGGCATCGCCCCCTGGTGCCGCAAGGCAGCCGCCGACCGCCGCGCCGAGGCCCGCGAAGCGGCCGCCGGAGCGCCGGCCAAGGCAACCGCCGCCCGAACGCGCAAAACGGCTGCCGGGACCGGCAGAACGTCTTCCGCCGGACCACGCAAACGCGTCGCCGGGACCGGTAAAACCGGTTGAAACGACAACCGCTGGAGGCATTCCGACGTGAGACACCGCTTCCTGAACAAACACGATACCGACCATGAAAACCTGTCTCTCCTTTCTTGCGGCGGCTGCCCTCCTGCTTGGCCTGTGCTCATGCGGCGGCAACCGCTTCCGGCTCGAGGTCGAAACGGCCCCCGAGACCGGGTGCGACAACTGCGCGGTCTACCTCTTTGCCCGCATGGGCAACCAGCTCACGCTGGTCGACTCCGCGCGGCTGGTCCGTCATGCGGCGCAGCTCTCGGGTCCGCTTCCCGACCCTGAGAGCCTGGTCGAACTGCTCATCCCGGGGCAGGGGAGCTACATCCTGCTTGCCGCCCGCGGGGAGCGGGTCTCGCTGCGCATCGACACTGCCGCGCGCTCCTTCTTCCCCGCCTGCCGCGGCTCGTTCGCCACGGAGCGCATGACCGAAATCAGCCGCCGCTATCGGGAAATCGGATACGGGGCGCTGGAGCAGCTGCGCAGCGAGGCGGCCGTTCCGGGGCTCGATGCCCGGCGCCGGCAGGAGCTCGAGACCCTGCTTGCGGCCCGTGAGGCGGAGCTCGACTCCCTGGCCCGCTCGGCGATTCTCAACGACCGGAGCGCGCTGCTGGCCGTCGTTGCGACGATGTGGTATGCCGACACCTCCCCGAACATGACCGAGGACAGCCTCCGCGCTCTGGTCCGGCAGCTTCGTGCACGCTTCCCCGGAAGCCCCTGCCTCAACTCGCTCGATGAACGGGTGGTGCCCGAGCCGCCGACCCGCGAGAGCATGCGGACGGAGAACCTCCGTGCGCGGCTTTCGGGCCTTCCGGAGCCCTATCCCGAGGGGGCGGAGCAGGCACCCAGGGGCGCACCGGAGCCGGAGCCCGGGACGGAGGCGTGCTCCCTGCCGCCCTACGCCGTCGGAGAGCGGGTCGAAGCCTTCTCGCTTCCCGACGGGGAGGGGGTGCGGCGGAACCCGCTGGAGGCTACGGAGGAGTATGTGCTGCTCGACTTCTGGGCGTCGTGGTGCGCCCCCTGCCGCAGGGAGCTCCCCGGGCTGCTCGATGCGGCGAGCCGTTTCGACGGGGTGCTCTCCGTCTGCGCCGTCTCGGTCGACGAGGATGCCGCCGCCTGGAGGAGCGCCGTGGAGCAGGAGGGGCTTTCGCCGTTGCTCAACCTCCGCCTCGACCGCAGCGATGCCTCGTTCGCGGAGCTGGTCGCCCGCTTCGATATCCGGACCATCCCGCACAACCTGCTGCTGGATGGGGAGCGCCGGGTCGTGGCGGTCGATTTGCGGGGCGACGCCCTGCGCGAGTGGCTCGAGCAGCATGCCGGCCGCTGAACCGGCCGCTGCCGGGGATGGCGGACGGTTTCCGGGCCGCAGTGTTTTCAGCCGCCATGTTTCTGAATCGGGCTCCGGGAATATTCTCCCGGCCCGGTTCTTCCGGCCTGGCCCGGTTCTTCTCGCCCGTCCCGCTCTTCCTTTCTCCCGGCTCCGCCTCCTGCCGGTTCGGTTCGTTCTGCCCGCCGCCTTTTTCTCCGGTCGGCTCCGCCTCGGTTCCCTCGTCTCCGCCCGGCTCATTTCTCGCCTTCCGCTTCGGGTCCCAACCGCTCTTTTTCACCCGCAAAGCGATAAAAATCGCCGAAAAGTGTTGATTTCCCGGATTTTTCGTATCTTTGTGGCCCAATGCAAGCGGTAGTGGGGTGCGACGCCGGTCGCCGCGCTGAGAACCGCCCAAGGTAACACTTTAAAAAACAAAACTTTAACTATGAAAACCATTTCCGTAAAGGCCGTAAAGCGTGAAGAGTACGGCAAGAAGGCAGCCAAGTCGGTACGTCGTGAGGGCATGGTTCCCTGCGTACTGTGTGGCAACGGCGAGACGGTCACCTTCTCGGTTGACCCCCGCGAGATTAAGCCCCTGATTTACACCCCGAACTCCTACATCATCGAGTTCGACTTCGACGGCAAGAAGGAGCTCGCCGTACTGCGTGAGGCTCAGTTCCACCCCGTACGCGAGGAGATTCTCCACCTCGACTTCTTCCGCATCGCCGACGGCAAGCCCGTATCGATTGCCATTCCCGTCCGCCTGTCGGGTAACGCCGAGGGTGTGAAGGTCGGCGGTAAGCTGGCCCTGTCGGCCCGCAAGCTCACCGTGAGCGCCCTGGTTGAGAACCTGCCCGACGAAATCGTGGTAGACGTGACGAACCTGGGTGTCGGTAAGACGATTTTCGTCGGCGACCTGAAGTTCGAGAACCTGAAGTTCGTGACGCCGGCTACGACGGCCGTCTGCGCCGTACGCGTAACGCGTGCATCGCGCGGTGCCGCTGCTCAGGCCTAATCCTGACGGAGTATGAAATACCTCATTGTTGGGCTGGGGAACATCGGCGCCGAGTACGCCGAGACCCGACACAACATCGGTTTCAAAGTGTTGGACGCGCTCGCAGAGGCGTCCAACGCTGTTTTTACGACGGCCCGTTACGGCGCCGTGGCCGAGATGAAGGTGCGCGGGCGGACGGTGCTGCTGCTCAAGCCCTCGACCTACATGAACCTCTCGGGCAAGGCGGTGCGCTACTGGCTCGATGCCGAGAAGATTCCGCTCGAGAACCTGCTGGTCATCTCGGACGACATCGCGCTGCCGTTCGGTACGCTGCGCATGCGTCCGAAGGGGAGTGCCGGCGGCCACAACGGCCTGAAGAACATCGCCGAGCTGCTCGGCACGGAGGAGTATGCCCGCATGCGCTTCGGCGTGGGGGGCGACTTCCCGCGCGGCCACCAGGTCGACTACGTGCTGGGCGAGTGGACGGCCGAGGAGCGCGAGGCGATGCCCGAGCGGCTGAAGCTCTTCGGCGATGCCATCCGTTCGTTCGTCTCGGTGGGCGTGGCCCTCACGATGAACACCTATAACAAGAAGTAAGCGCGCATCCGGCGACGGATGCCTCCGGCGTGTGAAGCGGCGGCCCCTCGGCAGAGGGACCGCCGCTTCGGTTTGTGCGCCGCCCGCGGCACATTTTCCGCCCGCCGAGGGAGCGGCCGGGCGAGCGATGTCGGGAGCGGCTGCCGGGCGGTTGTACGGCGCGGGACGCCGTCTTCGGCCGAGTGACCGGCGGAGTGTTCGGCTGCCGGGCGGTCGTCAAATCCGGAGGCCCGGCGGTGTGCCGTTGCCGGCGGCTGCGCGGGAGCAGCCGGGCGCCGGGCGGGTGACGGTATAAAATAGTGATTGCGAGCGCTCCAAATGCTTGTTTTTCTCGAAACAACGTTTATCTTTGTAAAACCTATCCCCAAAACACCCTTAAACTAATTATACCTTTTATGAAAAAATTCCGTTTCCATCTCCTGCTGACCGCGCTCATCGCGCTGTTGTCGGCATGCGGCAGCGACTCCGACTCGCCGGACAAGATTCTTCCGTTGCCCGTCCCCGCATCGCTCGTCTCCGAGGGCGACGAGGCCTCGCTCACCTTCACGTGGGAGGCCGTTCCCGATGCCAAATGCTATGCCTATCGGTTCAACGAAGGCGACGAGGTCTACACCAACGAGACTTCGGTCCGTTTCGACGGGCTGACCCCCTCGACGCAATACAGCTTCAAGGTCAAGGCCGTTTCGGGCGACCTCGGCCGCTGGAGCGACTCCGACTGGGCTTCGGCAACCGCCACGACGGGCGAGCAGCCCGTGCCTCCCTTCGTCATCACGCTCGGTGAGGTGACCTTCTACAGCGCCGAGGTGACCGTTACGCCGGCCGACCCCTCGATGACCTACTTCTGCAACATCCTGCCCCGCACCGAATTCGACGCCTTCCCCTCGGAGGAGAAGCTCATCGAGGCCCAGATAGCCCAGATAGCCCAGACGGCCGAGACCAACGGCATGAATTTCGGGGAGTTCTGCCAGGCGATGGGGCTCCTCATCTCGGGAACCCAGACCTTCGTGACGGCCGAGGAGCTGGCGGGCGATACGGAGTATGTCGAATATGTCTTCGGACTCGACTATTCGGGCAATGCGACCACCGGGCTGGTCAGCACGACGTTCCGCACCGCCAAGGAGCCCACGGTGAAGCCTTCGACGATGACCTTTACCCTCGAGGTGACCGACCTGACGGACGTGAGCGCACGGTTGAAGGTGACGCCGTCGACCGACGACGAGGATTACTTCTGCTTCTTCGTGCTGCGTGAGAACCTCGACGTGATGGGCGAGGATGCGGTCATTGCCGCCTGCATCGACGACCTGAACGAGCACATCTCCAGCTCGGACTACGCCACGGTGGTGGCCGAGCAGTGCCATCGGGGCGCCTATACGCTCTCCTATGCCGAGTTCGAGCCCAATACCGAGTACGTGGGCTTCGCCTTCGGCGTCGGTCAGCACGGACTGCGCGCTGCGGCGACGACCCGGCTGTTCACCACCGAGCCCTTCATGATGAAGGACCAGGAGGGCGGCGAGGACCCCATCCGCATCGAGGTGGTCGAGTGGGGCATCGAGCATGCGCAAATCAAGTTCATCCCCACGGCCGAGGCCACTCCCTACCGTTGCGAGCTGACCAAGCTCTCCGACTTCGCCGGTCTGAGCGACGAGGAGATTCTGGCCCGTGACATGGAGAAGCTCTGGAACGATTATGCCGACTACTATTCGATGATGCTCCTCTACGAGAGCTTCACCATGACGCGCTACATGCCGCTCGACCCCGATACCGACTACATCGTCTATGCCTACGGCCTGAGCGACGCGGAGTTCAAGGCGACCTCGAAGCTCTGCAAGAAGGTGCTCCGTACGCCGGCGGCCGATGCCTCCGCGTCGGGTGCTCTCCGGAGCCGTCTGCTCGGCCGGTAGGCGGCACCGCAGGGAGGGTCAGCCGTCCGATGACCGCCCGATGGCCCTCTTCTCACGGCTCCCTTCCGGGTATGGAAAAAGCCTCTGCCGCTTTGCTGCGGCAGAGGCTTTTCGGTGTCCTTCCCGGCGGGTCGCGGCGGCAGAGGCTGTGCCAGCCCCCTCTCTTGGACGTTTAACGGCCCGCGGTGCTTCCCGCCTGCGGCACATTTTTCCGCCCGCGGAGCTTTCCGCCCGCGGCGGCGGACTACTCCTCGTCGTCGTAGTAGATTTCGTCCATCAGCGTGTCGAGCTCGCGGCGCTCCTTCTTGGTGGGGCGTCCCGTGCCGCGCTCGCGGAAGACGAAGATTGTCTCGCGCGGGATGTTGAGCTTGTCGCGCTCCTCCTGCGGCGTGACGTCGAGGCAGTAGAGCGGCACGTTCTTGGCCGGCTGGCGGCTCGACACCAGGTCGAGCACCTTGTACGAATAGGTCACCTGCTGCTTGCGTACGGCGACCAGGTCGCCGATTTTCACCTCGCGCGACGGCTTGGCATAGGAGCCGTTGACCGTCACCTTGTTGTTGCGGATGGCGTCGGCCGCATCGCTCCGGGTCTTGAAGACCCGCACGGCCCACAGATATTTGTCGAGTCGGATGTCCTCCATGTCTTCTTTTCGTTTTTTTGTCGCCGGGCCGCAGTGCCGTGGGTTCGCCGAGGGTCGACGCCGTGGGGCGTCGCGGCGGACCGCCGCAGATGCCGGCGGGCGGTTATTTTTCGTAGATGGTCTCGCTGCGCGGCCGGTCGTGCGACTGTTCGTCGTTCTGGCGGCTGACGCTCAGTATCATTCCCAGCGCGATGGTGGTGAAGAGCACCGACGAACCGCCGCGCGAGATGAGCGGCAGCGTCTGCCCCGTCTCGGGAATCAGGTTGACGGTCACCATCACGTGCAACAGCGCCTGACAGGTGATGAGCAGCGCCAGTCCCAGCACCAGCAGTCCCGGGAAGGCGGTGCCGCAGCGGCGGAAGATTTCGATGGCGCGGAAGAAAATCCACAGGTAGAGCATCAGCAGCACCACGGCCAGCACGATGCCGTACTCCTCGACGAAGAAGGCGTAGGCGTAGTCGCTCTCGGGGTGAATCATCTCCACGCGCATGGCGCTCTGCCCGGCCCCTTCGCCCAGCAGGCCGCCGTTGTGGATGGCAATCATCGAACGCTCGGTGTCGCTCAGGTGCTCGATGGGTTTGTCGGTCTGCGACGTGGTCCAGAGGTGGAGCCACGTGCCGACGCGTCCTTCGGCCGTTTCGCTTCGTCCGAGGTTGAGCGTCCAGACCAGCAGTATGGCTGCGATGCCCAGTCCGACGAGTTTCATGAGCTCGCGGATGTTGACCCGCCCGATGAGCATCATCACCCACGAGGCCATGCAGACCAGCACGGCCGACGAGGTGTGGGCCGGGAAGATGACCACGGCCGAGACGGCCACCGGCATCAGGATGGGCCACGTCCCTTCGCGCCAGATGCGCCGCTGCTCGCGCGAGCGGCGCCAGGTCCAGAACTTGAGCGAGGGGACGATGCGGATTTTGTCGATGCGGCTCTGGCGGCTTCCCAGCTGGCGGGCCAGGAAGAGCACCGTGGCGACCTTCAGCGCCTCGGAGGGCTGCAGGTCGAAGAATCCGAGCGGAATCCAGCGCGCGGCGCCGTTGGTCGTGCGTCCGATGAAGTAGGCCAGCAGCGTGAGCAGCACGCTGGCGATGTAGGCCGGCTGGGCCAGCGTGCGGTAGACGCGGCAGTTGATTTTCTGCACGGCAATCATCACACCCAGACTCAGGATGAGCACCATGACCTGCTGGCGCAGGAAGTGGTAGGTCGTGCGCTCGGTGTGGGCGTCGTAGGCCATCTTGGCCGTCGACGAGTAGACCACGAGAATCGAAATCACCGCCAGCGCCGCAATGATAATCCAGAGCACGCGGTCGCCGTTGAAGAGCCTCTTGAGCCGCTCGATGAAAGGCGACGAGGCGCTCTGCTCCCCGGCGTCGGGCCCGGCATCGCCGCTCCGCCGCGCCGTGGCGCTCCTGCGCGTACGGCTGCGGGCCTCCTCGGCCGCGCCGTCTGCCGCGCCGCTCGTCCCGCAGGTGCCGGGACGCACTCCGTCGTCGTAGTTCATCGCTTCGCGTTCCATCGTTCGGTTGCCGTTGTGCGGTTCATCCTCAGGCGTTCTTCAGCACCCACTCCTTGAAGAGTTCGCCGCGGTTTTCGTAGTTCTTGAAGAGGTCGAAGCTGGCGCATGCCGGCGAGAGAAGCACCACGTCGCCCGGACGTGCCGCCTCGCGTGCGGCGCGCATCGCCGCATCGAGCGAGTCGGTCGAGACGATGCGGGGCACCACCCCTTCGAATTCGCGCAGCAGTTTGGCGTTATCGAGCCCCATGCAGACCAGCGTGTGGACCTTCTCGCGGGCAAACTCCTTGAGGGGCGTGTAGTCGTTGCCCTTGTCCGTGCCGCCGGCAATCCAGACCACCGGGCGCTTCATCCCCTCGAGGGCGTACCACACCGAGTCGACGTTGGTCGCCTTCGAGTCGTTGAGCCAGAGTACGCCGCCGCGCTCGGCCACCGGTTCGAGGCGGTGCTCGACGGGGGCGAAGTCGTAGATGGAGCGACTCACCTGCTCGGGGTCGACACCGGCGGCGAGCGTCGCCAGCGCCGCGGCCATGGCGTTGTAGGCGTTGTGGAGCCCCTTGATTTGCATCCGGTCGGTGTCGATTTCGACCGAAGCCTTGCCCGCCGTGGCGGTGAAGCGGCCGTCGAGCAGGAAGGCGTCGCCGGCGCCGCTGGCCACGGCGTTGCGGGCCGCGAAGGGGAGCTGGCGCATGCGCAGGTCGTAGCGGGGCAGCTGCGCCCAGATGGTCTCGTCGTCGCCCGAGTAGATGAACCAGTCGCGCGAGGTCATGTTCTGCGTGATGCGCATCTTGGCGTCGACGTAGTTCTGGAAGCAGTGGTCGTAGCGGTCCAGGTGGTCGGGCGTGATGTTCGTCAGCACGCCGATGTGGGCCCTGAAGCGGTACATGCCGTCGAGCTGGAACGAGCTCAGTTCGAGCACATACCAGTCGTAGCTGCCCGTGGCCACCGAGTAGGCGAAGCTCTCGCCGATGTTGCCTCCCAGGGCGACGTTCATCCCGGCGTCGCGCATGATTTTGTAGATGAGCGACGTGGTGGTCGTCTTGCCGTTCGAGCCGGTGATGCAGATGCAGCGCGCGCGGCCGATGTAGCGGCCGGCGAATTCGATTTCCGAGATGACGGGGATGCCCGCCTCGCGGATTTTGCGCACGATGGGGGCCGATTCGGGGATGCCCGGCGACTTGATGACCTCCGTGGCGGCGAGGATGCGCTCCTCGGTGTGGCCCCCCTCCTCGTAGGGGACCTCCCACTGGTCGAGTTTGGCTTTGTAGCGGTCGGCGATTCGCCCCGAGTCGGAGAGCAGTACGTCGAAACCCTTCTTGCGGGCGAGGATGGCGGAGCCGTAACCGCTGATTCCGCCGCCCAGAACGACTATTTTCTTCATAACGTGGTGTTTTTCGTGGTTGTCTCCCCGGCCTCGGCGGGACGCATCAGGTCGAAGAGGGGTTTGTATCTGCCTTCGGACACCCCGGCGGGAAGTCCGGCCCAGAGCGAGCGGAAAAGCGAGTCGCATCCCGTCTCGAGGGCCATCTCGTAGAGATAGGCGGCCGTTGCGGGCGATTCGGGGTGGTTGCGGATGCGTTCGATGCGGTAGGCGTGGTTCCAGGCCGTCAGCGAGTCGAGCTCGAGCTGCTGCTGCTCGTCGAGCTGTCCGCCCGCCTCGACAATCCGGTTGAGGGTGGTCAGACGGCGGATTTGCGGACCGAAGGGCGCATTCTCGCGCTCCATCGCCTCGTAGAGTTCGCTGCCGCGGATTTCCAGTTCAGCGTTGCCCTCGTCGTCGTGGAGCAGGCCTCCGATGCGGAGCCGTTCGCCCGGGAAGAGCAGCAGCGACCACTCCTCGGTGTAGCCTTCGGCCGAGGTGAAGAGCAGCCGCACGACATTCACCCCGTCGTCGGGGATGTCGTATCCGGCCTCGACGGGCACCGCCTGCATGTAGTCTCCGGGGCGGAGGGAGCCGTGCAGCGGAGCGTATTCGACGCCGTCGAGTTCGGCGTCCCCGAGCGCCGCCGCGATGCGGGGCGCACGTCCGTCATCGCCGCACGAGGCGGCAAGCAGCAGGGAGAGGAGGATGAATAATTTTTGCATGGGTCTTTTTTTTGAGGGGGTTATCGGATTTTGAGCGTCACGAGCGTGATGGCCGCCAGCAGCAGCGAGATAATCCAGAAGCGGACGACAATCTTCGTCTCGAAAATCTCCTTCTTCTGGTAGTGGTGGTGCAGCGGCGACATGAGCAGGATGCGGCGCCCCTCGCCGTAGCGGCGCTTGGTGTACTTGAAGTAGGATACCTGGAGCATTACCGAGAGGCTCTCGACCAGGAAGACGCCGCAGAGCAGCGGCAGCAGCAGCTCCTTGCGGATGCAGAGGGCGAAGACGGCGATGATGCCTCCGATGGAGAGCGAGCCGGTGTCGCCCATGAAAATCTGCGCCGGGAAGGAGTTGTACCAGAGGAAGCCGATGAGCGCACCGAGGAAGGCGGCGGCGAAGACCGTCAGCTCGCCGGCGCCGGGGATGTACATGATGTTGAGGTAGTCGGCATAGACGATATGGCCCGAAAGGTAGGCCAGCACGCCCAGCACGGCGACAATCGGCGCCGAGACGCCCGTGGCCAGGCCGTCGAGACCGTCGGTGAGGTTGGCACCGTTCGATACGGCCGTGATGACGAAGATGGCCACGAAGACGTAGAGCAGCCAGGCGGCCGTCTCGTTGCCTCCGGTGAGCCAGGCGTAGTCGAGCTCGTTGTTCTTGATGAAGGGGATGGTGGTCTTGGTGGTCTTGCTGCTTTCGGAACTGAGCACCACGTTGTGGCGGACATCCTGCACCACGGTGCCGTCCTGCTCGACGATGAGCGTGTCGACGGGCTGCACGACCTTCTCGCGCACGACGATATCCTGCGAGAGCCACATCGTCGTGCCGACGATGATGCCCAGGCCGACCTGTCCCACAATCTTGAAGCGTCCCTTGAGCCCCTCCTTGTTGTGGCGGAAGACCTTGATGTAGTCGTCCAGGCCGCCGATGAAGCCCAGCCAGAGCGTCGAGACGAGCATCAGCCGGATGTAGATGTTGTCGAGCTTGCCCACCAGCAGCGTGGGGACCAGGATGGCCAGCAGGATGATGACTCCGCCCATGGTCGGGGTGCCGCGCTTCTGGAGCTGTCCTTCGAGTCCCAGGTCGCGGATATCCTCGCCGATTTGCTTGCGGCGCAGGAAGTCGATGATGCGGCGTCCGAAGATGATGACGATGAGCAGCGCGAGGATGATGGCTGCCGCCGCCCGGAACGAGAGGTACTGGAACATGCCCGAGCCCGGGAAGTCGTACGCATGGTCGAGGTATTGGAAAAGATGGTAAAGCATGGATAGTCGTTTCTCTTGTCGTGTGTCGTTGTTCTCTGTTTTTCGTATTTTGCCGCGGGCGGGGCTCCGGGGGCCGCGCACGGTCTTCGGCGGCCGAAGGCCGGAGGTCGGGGCCGCTTCGCGTGGCGGGGGCTACCTTGCCGGAGCGGCGAGCGCCGCGAAGTTGCGGCGCAGCTCCTCGCGGTCGTCGAAGTGGTGGCGCTCGTCGCCCACAATCTGGTAGGTCTCGTGTCCCTTGCCGGCCACGAGCAGCAGGTCGCCCGGAACGGCGAGCATCACGGCCGTGCGGATGGCCTCGGCGCGGTCGGTGATGCGCAGGTATCGGTCGCCGGGCTGCAGTCCGGCGACCATCTCGTCGAGAATCGCCTCGGGCGATTCGTGGCGCGGGTTGTCCGAGGTGAAGATGGCCGTCGAGGCGTACTTGACGGCAATCTGCGCCATCTCGGGCCGCTTCGTGCGGTCGCGGTCGCCGCCGCAGCCGCAGACGACGATGAGCTGCTGTGCGGGGCGGCGCACCTCGCCGAGCGTCTGGAGCACGTTCTCCAGAGCGTCGGGCGTGTGGGCGTAGTCCACCACGGCGGTGGTGCCGTTGGCGGCGCGGATGAACTCCAGCCGGCCGCTCACGGGGTGCAGGGCGCTCATCGCGCGCAGCACCTCCTCGCGGTCGAATCCCAGCAGGCGCGCCGTGCCGTAGACGGCCAGCAGGTTGCTGGCGTTGAAGCGTCCGAGGAACCCGACCCACACCTCGCTGCCGTCGATGCGCAGCAGCATGCCGTCGGGGTGCTGCTCGAGGATTTTGGCCCGGAAGTCGGCCATCGAGCGCAGCGAGTAGGAGAACTTCCGGGCGGCGGTGTTCTGGAGCATCACCGCGCCGTTGCGGTCGTCGGCGTTGGTCAGCGCGAAGGAGCCGCGCGGCAGCCGGTCGAAGAAGAGCTTCTTGGCGCGGATGTACTCGGCGAAGGTCTTGTGGTAGTCGAGGTGGTCGTGGGTGATGTTGGTGAAGAGTCCTCCGGCGAAGTCGAGCCCGCGCGTCCGCTCCTGGACGATGGCGTGCGACGAGCACTCCATGAAGCAGTAGTCGCAGCCGGCGTCGACCATGCGGCGCAGCATGGCGTTGAGCCGCACGGGGTCGGGCGTGGTGTGGGTCGATTCGATGCACTCCTCGTCGATGCGGTAGACCACCGTCGAGATGAGTCCGGCGCGGTAGCCGAGCGCCCGCACCAGGTCGTAGAGTAGCGTGGCGGTGGTGGTCTTGCCGTTGGTGCCCGTCACGCCGACGAGCTTCAGCGAGCGGCTCGGGTAGCCGTAGAAGGCCGCCGCCGCATCGGCCAGTGCGCCGTGGGCGTCCTTCACGCGTACGAAGGCGACCCCTTCGGGCCGCTCGGCGGGCATGCGCTCGCAGACGACGGCCGAGGCGCCGGCGGCGAGTGCCGCGGCGATGAAGTCGTGCCCGTCGCACTGCGTGCCGGGGATGGCGAAGAAGCAGCTGCCCTGCCCGACGGCACGCGAGTCGAAGACGAGTGCCTCGATTGCGGCGTCGCGGGGCCCTGCCAGCTCCTCGACGGCTATGTCGTGCAAAAGTTCTTCCAAACGTTTCATTGCGTATCTCTGTTGTTTTCTGACAAATCCTTGTTCTCGGCGGGTCTCTTCCGCCCTGCGGGTCTCTTCCGCCCTGCGGGTCTCTTCCGCCCTGCGGGCCCTTCTCCCGCCGCCCTGCGGCCCTGAATCATTCCGGGGCTCCGAATCATTCCGCCGCCATGCATCATTCTCGGCCCTGCATCATCCCGCCGCCCTGCATCATTCTCGGCCCGGCGTCATCCCGCCGTCAGGGGAATTTCGCATTCGGCCGCTACCGGAGCGTGATGGAGACCGTCGCTCCCGGCGAGACGGGAGCCCCCGGCGGGATGCTCTGCCGGCGGACCGAACCCTCGCCCGTGAAGGCGACGCGCAGCCCGTGCGACTCGAGCACGAAGAGCGCATCCTTGAGCCCCATGCCCCGTACGTCGGGCATGGCGTTGCGCTTCTCGGAGAGCGTCTCGATGGTCACGCGCGCCGTGCTGTCGACCGTCGCGCGGCCCCAGCCGCGGCGGCTCTCGCTGCGGACGTTGCGCGCCAGTTCGCCGGCCACCTCGCGCATCTGCTCGATGCTGCCCCCCTTGATATGCTCGGGATAGTGCCGTTCGCCGCTCTGCTCCACGCGGCCGTGCCACTCCTGCTCGCGGTTCGAGATGTAGTCGACCATCCGCTTGACGACCGGACCGGCCAGCGGTCCGCCGTAGTAGGCCTTGCCCGGCTGGGCGCGGGTCTCGATGGTGGTCAGCACCGTATATCGGGGGTCGTCCGAGGGGAAGAAGGCAATCATCGAGCCCAGGTAGTAGCGTCCCCCCATGCGGCTGTCGGTAATCTGCGCCGTGCCGGTCTTGGCGGCCACGCGGTAGCGCGTCGAGTCGCGGAAATAGAGGCTGGCCGTACCCGTGCGGCAGACCTCCTCGAGGTCGCGCGTCACCTCGCGCAGCGTCCCGTGCGAGCAGATGCGGCTCTCGATGGTCTCGCTTCCGAAGCGGCGCACCACCTCGTCGCCCCGCCGCAGCTCGCGCACGAGCACCGGCGAAATCATCTTGCCGCCGTTGGCGATGGCGTTGTAGAAGGTGAGCATCTGGATGGGTGCCAGCCGCACGCGGTAGCCGTAGCTCATCTTGACGAGCATCACGCCCGGGTCGGGCACCTTCCAGTCGCGCGTGATGGAGGGCTTGCGCTCGCCCAGCCGCTCCAGCCCGACGGTCTGTCCCAGGTGGAGCTGTTCGTGGAGGAAGTTGCTGTAGTCCATCTTCTTGCCCGTGGCGCCGTAGCGCTCCCAGATGGCCTTGGCGAAGTAGACGTTCGACGACGAGGCCACCGCACGGCGGAAGTCGATGACGTGGTCGCCCCGGTGCGAGTCGCGGATGTTGCGGGCCGGGCCCACCGTCACGGGGTCGCCGTTGTGGGTGTCGTACTCCGTGTCGGGCGACATGCCGGCGTCGTCGAGCAGCAGCAGCATCGAGGCGAGCTTGAAGGTCGAGCCGGGCTCCATGCTGCGTCCCAGGGCGTAGTTCTCGCGCTCGGCGAAGCTCCCCTCGCTTCCCGTGCGGCCGAGGTTGGCCATGGCCAGAATCTCGCCCGTGCGGGTCTCCATGACGATGGTCGTCCCCCAGATGGCGTTCTGCGCCTCGAGCTGCCGGCGCAGCGCCTTGTCGGCCACGTCCTGCAGGTCGAGGTCGAGCGTCGTCACCACGTCGGCGCCGTCGAGCGGCTCCTCGTTGCCCTTGCCGGCCACGCGGCCGTAGAAGCCGCGGGCGATGCGCTGCCGCACGGCCTTTCCGGGGCGTCCGGCCAGCTCCTCGCGGTAGGCGTCCTCGATGCCGTAGTTGCCTCGGTCGCCCGTCAGGCCGACCGTACGGCGGGCCAGCTCGCCCTGGGGATAGATGCGCTCGTCGCGCTCGACCAGGTTGTAGACCATGCCCATGTTCCAGTTGAGCAGCGGGTAGCGGCGCAGCGTCTCCCACTCGGCGCGGTCGACCTCGCGCGGGAAGATGTTGACGGGGGTGTGGTCGCGCAGCGTGTCGTAGATGCGGCGCGTGATGAACTCCTCGCCCCGCAGCCGGTCGATGAGGCGCCCCAGGAAGCCCTCGGAGCGGTGGTAGGTGGTGTCGCGGCCATTGACGAGCCGGTATCGTTTCGCATGTTCGGCGCGGAAGAAGCGGCGGTACTCCGAGGCGGGCTTGTCGCGGAAGAAGGCGGCGAGCAGCTTGGCCAGCGAGTCGCTCTGTTCGTGGAAGGTCTTCAGCGAGTCGAGGCCCGGGCTGCCGAAATCGAATGCGGCCTGGTAGCGGAAAATCGAGGTGGCCAGCGGCTCGCCGTTGCGGGCGAGGATGCTGCCCCGCTGGGCGGGGATGACCTCTTCGGTGAAGATGCGGCTGGCGAGCCGGTCGGCGTTGTAGGCCACCTCGCGGCTGAAGAGCTGCACCCAGACAAGGCGCAGCAGCACGACGGCCGCCACGATGATGAAGCATGCGTAGAGCAGCCGGACCCGCAGCAGGATGTCCTTCTTGATGGGGGAGTGTACCTCTTTCTTCATGGCCGGCTATTCGATGATTTCCCCCGGAACGACGGGGTCGTAGAGTTCGATGCCGCGGGCGCGGAGCTCCTCGGCCACGGCCGAATGGGTCGTCACGCGGTAGCGCTGTTGCTGCAGCCGCACGGAACGTTCGCGCAGCATCTGCACCTCGCGCTCCAGGCGCGAGTAGCGGCGGTCGAGGTGGAGCGACCAGAACATCACCACGATGCTCAGGAAGAACATCCCCGCGATGCAGAGCAGGTAGGGATAGGCCTCCGAGGCCTCCTTGCGCAGGAGGATGGTGCCCGATATGAGCTGCCGGAAGGTGCTCGAGGCCCGCTTGCGCTCGCGCTCTTCGGCCTCCTCGCGTTCGCGGCGTTCGGCCTCTTCGCGCTCGGCATCCTCGCGCAGTTCGTCGTCGGCTTCGCCCCGCTGGATGCGCACCACCTCCCGGCGAATCTTGCGGGCAAGCTCCGCCTCGCGCTCGCGTTCGGCGAGCTCCTCGGGGGTTATGGGGTCGAATTCGTGGTCCTGCATCGTGTCGGGTTGTTTTCCGGTTGTCGGTTGTCTGTCGTTGTCGGTTTGTCGTTTTTCTTTTGCCTACCGTTTCCGCGGGGTGTCGGCCTCGCCGGCGGGCGTTTCGCGCTTGACGGCCGCCCGCAGCCGGGCCGAACGCGACCGGGGGTTGCGCTCCAGTTCCTCCCCGGAGGGGACCACCGCCTTGCGCGTGAGCGTCTCGAAGGGGGTCTGGCTCCGTCCGAAGAAGTCCTTCTCGATGCGCCCCTCGAAATTGCCGCTGCGCATGAAGTTCTTCACCAGCCGGTCCTCGAGCGAGTGGTAGGAGATGACCACCAGCCGCCCGCCCGGGCGCAGCACCTTGAGGCTCTGCTCGAGCGCCATCTTGAGTGCCTCCATCTCGCCGTTGACCTCGATGCGGAGCGCCTGGAAGAGCTTGGTGAGGAACTTCGCCTCCTCCTTGCGGGGGGTGCAGGGGCGTACGGCCTCGACCAGCTGCGCGGTGGTGCGGACAGGCTCCGCGGTGCGGGCCCGTTCGATGCAGTTGGCGATTTTCCAGGGGGTCTCCAGCTCGCCCCAGTCGCGCAGCACGCGCGTCAGTTCGGCGTTGGTGTAGCCGTTGACCACGTCGGCGGCCGTCAGCCGGCCGCGCTGGTTCATCCGCATGTCGAGCGGCGCCTCGCCGCGGAACGAGAAGCCCCGTTCGAGGGCGTCGAAGTGGTGCGACGAGACCCCGAGGTCGGCCAGAATGCCGTCGACCTGCCCGACGCCGCGCAGCCGCAGCGCCCCGCGCAGGAAGCGGAAGTTGCTCTCGACGTAGTGGAAACGGGCGTCGTCGGGGCAGTTGGCGCGCGTGTCGCTGTCCTGGTCGAAGGCGTAGAGACGCCCTTCGGGCCCCAGTGCGGCGAGGATGCGGCGCGAGTGGCCTCCGCCGCCGAAGGTCAGGTCGGCATAGGTGCCTCGAGGGTCGATGTCGAGCAGCCCGACGGACTCTTCGAGCAGTACGGGTACGTGGTATTCCGGAGCAGCCATTTCAGCAAAGTCGATTTGGGTGTAAAGTTAGCGACTTTTTCCCGAAGAATGTTTATCTTTGCGGATATAATTTTCCCCTCCCGCCGGGAACCCCGGCGGGGCCCGTTTCCGGCTGCGAGCGCCGGGCCGCGCATGCCGTTGTCCCGCAGGCCGGGAGGGCCTCCCTGCCTTCGGCTCCGCGCCGCCGGCTGCCGATACGGGGCGGGGGAGCACCGAAAACAGAGACCGAAATGCCCGAAATCGACATAGCCCGCGTGCTTGCGGAAAAAGCACCGGGTCTTGCCCGCCGTCTTCCCGGCTTCGTCGTGCGCTGGCTGCGCCGTACCATCCACGAAGAGGACATCAACTACATCCTGCGCACCTTCTGGGACCTCCCGCCGCAGGAGTTCATCCGCGCCTGCTTCCGGACGTGGGGCGTCACCTACTCCTCGGAGGGGCTCGGAGAGCTCGACCCCGCGGGCCGCTACCTCTTCGTCTCGAACCATCCCTTCGGCGGGATGGACGGCATGATGCTGGCCGACGAGCTCATCGGCCGCTTCGGCGATGCGCGCGTGGTGGTCAACGACCTGCTCATGCACCTCGAGCCGCTGCGTCCGCTCTGGATTCCGGTCAACAAGCACGGGGCGCAGAGCGCCGCCTATGCCCGGCGGTTCGAGGAGGAGCTCTTCGGCGACCGCCCGATTCTGACCTTTCCCGCCGGGTTGTGCTCGCGCCGCATCGGGGGCGAGGTGACCGACCTGCCGTGGAAGGTCAACTTCCTGAAGAAGGCCTACGCCTCGCAGCGGCAGATTGTCCCGGTCTTCGTCGAGGGCGAGCTGTCGAACTTCTTCTACCGCGTGGCCTCGCTGCGCAAGGCGCTGGGCGTCAAGTTCAACATCGAGATGCTCTGGCTGCCCGACGAGATGTTCTCGCAGGGAGGCAAACACTTCCGCATCCTCTTCGGCAAGCCCATCTCCACGTCGGAACTTCAGGACGCGGGCTCGCTGCGCGAGCAGGTGGAGTTCATACGCAAAAAGACCTATTTTTTGAAAAATAGCCTTCCGGGCGAGGAAAAAACGCGATAAAATCCCTATTTTTGTGCCGTAATAACCATGCCGCCGACCGTTCTCATCCGACCGGCCGGCGCCCAATCTCGTGACGCAAATGCAGCCAATCATTCCACCCGTGGAGCGGGAACTGTTGCGGGCCGAACTGACCCCCGAACGCAAGTACCGCGATACGAACAAGGCTTCGAACGAAATCTATGTCTTCGCGGCCTCGGAGTGTCCGGCCCTGATGCGCGAGGTGGGCCGTCTGCGCGAGGAGGCATTCCGCATCGCCGGCGGCGGCACGGGGCTCGAGGTGGACATCGACGAGGAGGACCTCGCTCCGGACGGTTACTACCAGCTCATCGTCTGGGACCCCCATGCCGAGGAGATTGTGGGCGGCTACCGCTTCATCGTCTGCACGTCGGAGCATCCGCGCCACCTCTCGACCGAGCACTACTTCCGCTTCAGCGAGAAGTTCCGCCGCGAATACCTTCCCTATACCATCGAACTGGGGCGCTCGTTCGTCCAGCGCTCCTACCAGGCGCGGGCCAACCGTAAGAGCATCTACGCGCTCGACAACCTCTGGGACGGTCTGGGGGCGCTCATCGTGCTCAATCCGCAGGCGAAGTACCTCTTCGGCAAGGTGACCATGTATACGACCTACAAGTCCGTGGCGCGCAATGCGCTCATCTGGTTCCTGCGCCGCTACTTCCCCGACCGCGACAATCTGGTGACGGCCATCAACCCCCTGCAACTCGACCTGGACGACCCCTACTACGAGGAGTTCTTCACCGGGCGCGACTATGCCGAGAACTACCGGATTCTGCTGCAGAAAATCCGCGAGTTCGACGAGACCATCCCGCCGCTCATCAACGCCTACATGAACCTCTCGCCCACGATGCGGGTCTTCGATACGGTGTCGAACCCCGATTTCGGCGGCGTCGAGGAGACGGGCATCCTGGTGACCATCCCCGACATCTATCCCGAGAAGCGCGAGCGCTACACCCGCTGGCAGGGGTGGCAGGCGAACCTCAAACACCGGCGCGAGGTTTTCCGCCAGCGGCTGCACGAGCATCTGCAGCGCATCAACCGCAAGGTGCGCAGCGGCGGCGAGTGACGCTGCGGGGCGGCCCGCTCCGCCGACTGAAAGGCAAACAAGTATTTAAGTATAATAAGTATTGTGTTGAAGACGGCCCTGCCGTCAGAGCCCCGGAGCGAATCTCCGGGGCTTTTTCGTGGCGGGGCCCGGCAGCGCACACGTCAAGGCACGTCAGGCACGCAAGGCCGCCGGCCGCTGAAATGGCCGGGATGCCATCTTTTTTCGCCCATGCGGTCCAAAAAGTAAACTCGCGAGTTGGAACATTCGTCGGAATTTCTTTTTTTTGCCTCCGAGAAAAGCCCCGGAACCAATGAAGAACCACCTCCTCGCACTCTTTGCGTGTGCGGTTTGCACCAGTGCTCTGCCTGAACGACTTTTCGCCCGTGAGGTTACCTCCGGCAACCTCCCTTGTCCGCTTCGTGCGGCCTCCGCGGCCGACGGCGCTCCGTCGGCTTCGTTGCGGAGCGACAACCACGACAACCCCGACAACCCCGACGGCGCCCTTCGCGCCGAAGTATCCGAAGCATTCGAGGCGCCCGAAGCCTCCGAGGCATCCGGCCTCTTTTCGGCCTCTTTGCCGGCGGATGGCGGTGTGCCGCCGGAGACTGCGCCGGCCGTGGATGACGGGGTGGTAAGCCTCCCGTCCGACCCGTCCGACCTGTCCGACCCGTCCGACCTGTCCGACCCGTCCGACCTGTCCGCCCCGTCCGACCTGTCCGCCCCGTCCGACCTCTCGGACCCGACGACCGGCCTTGCGGAGCGGCTCTCGGCCTGGGAGCGCATCCGCGCCCGGCTGCCCCGCATCTCGGGTTACCTCCAGCTCGGGTACGAGTGGCTGGAGCATACCTCTTCGGAGTTCTTCATCCGGCGCGTGCGGCTCGATTTCCACGGCGACCTCGCACCGAAGCTCGACTACCGCTTCCATGTCGAACTGGTCTCGCCCCGGCTGCTCGACGCCTACCTGCGCTACCGCCCCTTCGACCAGCTCAACCTCCAGGTCGGCGAGTTCAAGATACCCTTCTCCATCGAGAATACGGAGTATCCGCCCACGCGCTTCGAGTTCATCGACTACCCGATGGCGCTCGTCCGGCTGATGGGGTTCAACGACATCTGCGGCCTTACGGCGACGGGTCGCGACCTGGGAGCGCAGCTCTACGGCGGCTTCTGGCGGCGTGAGGGCCGCCACCTGCTCTGCTACAACCTGGCGCTCTTCAACGGCGAAGGGGTCAATGCCGCCGACCGCAACCGCTCGAAGGACTTCGTGGCGCGGCTGACCCTCCGCCCGATGGACGGGCTGCAGGTCTCGGGCTCCTGGTATTGGGGCGAGTACGGCGAGCACAGCCGCAAGCGCGTGCGTTACGCTGCGGGCGCCTGCTACGACCGGGGCCGTTTCATGCTGCGCGGCGAGTATCTGCTGGGCGTGACGGGCCTCCCGGCGGCCGAGTCCGGGGCCCGGCCGGTCGAGCAGGAGAGCCAGGGATGGTACGTGGCGGCCGGCTGGCGGGCGACGCGTTCGCTCCAACCGGTGGTGCGCTGCGACACCTTCGAGGAGGACCTGCGGTGGAACCTTCGCCAGACGAACTATACGGCCGGTCTGCTGTGGACTCCCCTGAAGTACCTCCGCTGCCAGCTCAACTATACCTTCGAGGACCATTATGCCGACGCGAAGGCCCGGGCGGCTGCCGCGGGCCGCGACTTCGGCCGCCATCGGGTCGCGGTGATGCTCACCGGCATGTTCTGACATGCAGCCCCGGCGCTGCCACTGCAAACGACGAACGAAATGAACGATTACGACAAGATAGAGGTCGTCGCCTTCGATGCCGACGACACGCTGTGGGTCAACGAACCCTTTTTCCGCGAGAGCGAGCGGCGGTTCTGCTCGCTCGTGGCCCCCTGGGCTGCGGCCGATGAGGCCGTCGAGCGGCTCTACGGCCGCGAGGTGGCCAACATGTCGCTCTACGGCTACGGCGTCAAGGCCTGCGTGCTCTCGATGGTCGAGACGGCGCTCGAACTGGGCGGCGAGGCTCTCCCGGCCGAGGTCGTGCGGGGTATTGTCGCGCTGGGGCGCGACCAGCTGCAGCGCCCCGTCGAGCTGCTCCCCGGCGTGCGGGAGACGCTCCGGCGGCTGCAGGGGCGCTACCGGCTGGCGGTCGTCACGAAGGGCGACCTGCTCGACCAGCGGCGCAAGCTCCGCCTCTCGGGACTGGCCCCCTGCTTCGATGCCGTCGAGGTGATGGCCGACAAGGACGAGGCCTCGTACGGCGAGGTGATGCGGCGGCTGGGTGTCGCCCCCGGAGCCTTCCTCATGGTGGGCAACTCGCTGCGGTCGGACGTGCTGCCCGTGCTGGCGCTGGGCAGCCGGGCGGTCCATATCCCCTTCGAGGAGACGTGGCGCCACGAGGAGGTTGCACCCGAGGAGTGTGCGCTCCACGATATACCGACGCTCGGCACCATCTCCGAACTCGCCCCGCTGCTGGGGTGCTGAGCCGGGGAGGCGGTGCTTCCTGTCGTTTCCCGAATCCAAAAAAGAGGCGGAGCGGTCCATTGGAGGACTGCTCCGCTTCGTCTCTTGAGGTGTGTCGGGAGTTGGGGCGCTCCGTGCCGTCCGTGCTGTCCGCTCCCGCGCTCCGTGTTGCCTGCCCGGGCGCCCGCCCTGCAACCGGGCCCCGCTCCTCGGGCTCCTTATCCTTCCGGCTCCTCGTCGCGGTGAAACCACCTTGCAATCGGCTCCAGCCAGCGCCGCAGACGGTCGCCCGCCCGGCGCTCCACGCCCGCCGTCGGGCGGCACATGATATCCTCCCCGCCGTGGCTCCGCACCGTCTCGAAGCCCATGCGCAGGTAGAGCCTCCGGGCCGGATTGGCGCGCTGCACCGAGAGCGAGAGGCGCTCCATCCCTTCGTCGGCGGCCTGCAGCAGTATTCTGCGGAGCAGCTCTGTGCCGATACCGCGGCCGCGGAAGGGCTCCTCGACGACGAGTACCAGCTCGGGCGTCGCGTCGTCCAGATAGCCGAACCCCTTGACCAGCCGCACCCAGACGGCGCCGATGACCTCTCCGCGCACTACGGCGCAGAGCGCCCGGTCGTAGGCGCCGGCTCCGAAGCCGACCGTATAGGGCAGCAACTCGGGGGTGAAGACCACCTGGAAGGAGGGCGGTGGCGTCCCTTCGGGCAGGTAGATTGCCTTGAGCAGCAGGCCGGGCAGCATGGCGTACTCTGACTGCCGCATCCGGCGGATGGTCCAGCCGCCGCTCATCGCCGCCCGTTTTTTGCCCTTCCGGGGCGGCGCCCCGAAGCGGTGGTTTCGCGCGGCGCCCGCCGGTCAGAACGGTCAGGCCGCTCGAATCGCTCGAATCGCTCGAATCGCTCGGACTGGCCGGTGCGGGCCGGAGCCTTTGCCGGGAATTTGCCGGAGCCGGCCGCCTGCCCCCGCTTCACGCCCCGGTTTGCATCCCGGGACGAACTGCGCGTCGAATCGTGCTCCGGTCCGCCTCCTGCGCCCCGGGCCGAATCCTGTGCCGCGGCGTGCCCTGCGCCGCGCGGCGCCCTCTTGGCCGGCGCGGCCCCCGCCTGTCCCGGGCGGAAGAAGTAGCTCTTCTGGCGGCGCTTCTCCTCCTGCGTGCGGGCGACGTAGACCGGCTCGTGGGTATAGGGGTTTTCGCCCGTGTAGAACATCACCGACGAGAGGGTCATCGGCGTGGGGGTGAGGTCCTGCACCTGCTCGAGCGTGAAGTGGAGCCGTCCGAGCACCTTGTGCGCCAGCTCGCGCATGTCGTGCTCCGTGCAGCCGGGGTGCGACGAGATGAAGTAGGGGATGAGCTGGTAGGGAAGCCCCTCGCGGCGGCAGATGGCGTGGAACGACTCGTTGAGCTGCTCGAAGAGGGCGAAGGGCGGCTTGCGCATCAGCCGCAGCACATGCTCCTCGGTGTGCTCGGGGGCCACCTTGAGCCGTCCCGAGGTGTGGTGGCGGAGCACCGTCTCGAGGTAGGGCGTCCCGTCGAAGAGGTCGTAGCGGATACCGCTGCCGATGAAGGCCTTGCGGATGCCCTTCACGGCGCGGATTTTTTCGTAGAGGGCCAGCAGCGGCCGGTGGTCGTTGTCGAGGTTGGGGCAGCGCTGCGGGTGGAGGCACGAGGGGCGCCGGCAGCGGGCGCAGAGCGTCCGGTCGCGGCCCCCCATGCGGTACATGTTGGCCGAGGGGGCCCCGATGTCCGAGAGGTAGCCCTTGAAGTCCGGCATGCGGACGATGCGCTCCACCTCGGCGAGAATCGACCGCTCGCTGCGCGAGTGGATGAACTTGCCCTGGTGGGCCGAGATGGTGCAGAAGGAGCAGCCGCCGAAGCAGCCCCGGTGGATGTTGAGCGAGAACTTAATCATCTCCCAGGCCGGGATGTCGCCCTTGCCGCGGTAGCGCGGGTGGGGCGCCCGCTCGTAGGGGAGGTCGAACGAGTGGTCGAGCTCCTCGGTCGAGAGCGCGGCGTTGGGGGGCGTGACCACCACCCAGCGGTCGCCCGTCCGCTCGACGAGCGTCGCCACGGGCTCCATCAGGTTGCTCTGCGTCTCGATGACGGTGAAGTTCTCGCCGAAGGCGCGCTCGTCGGCCCGGCACTCCTCGAAGGAGTGGAGACGGATGGTCGTCGCGGGGTCGAGCCGCGCGACGTAGTCGTCGTCGGCCACGAAGGCCACCTGGCGGATGCGGCGCAGCAGCTTGGCGTTGTAGCCGTTGTGCATGGCGCGGGCGACCTGCTGCACCACCCCCTCGCCCATGCCGTAGATGAGCAGGTCGGCGCCCGACTCGACGAGCACCGAGGGGCGCAGCGCATCGCTCCAGTAGTCGTAGTGGGTCAGCCGCCGCAGCGAGGCCTCGATGCCTCCCACGACCACCGGCACATGGGGGAAGAGGCGCTTGAGGATGCGCGTGTAGACCGTCACGGCGTAGTCGGGGCGGAAGCCCGCGCGGCCGCCGGGCGTGTAGGCGTCGTCGTGGCGCAGCCTGAGGTTGGCCGTATAGTGGTTGACCATCGAGTCCATCGCGCCGCCCGAGATGCCGAAGAAGAGGCGCGGCGCGCCCAGCTTGGTGAAGTCGCGCAGGTCGTCCCGCCAGTTGGGCTGGGGAACGATGGCGACGCGGTAGCCCTCGGCTTCGAGCAGGCGGCCGATGACCGCGGCGCCGAAGGCCGGGTGGTCGATGTAGGCGTCGCCCGTGAAGAGGATGACGTCGAGGTAATCCCATCCGCGTTCGCGGACCTCTTTGACGGTTGTCGGCAGAAACATGGCGGTTTGTTCGGTAACGGATGATAAAAGGTATTGCGGCGCCCGGCCGTGCGGACGGGTCCCGCGGAGCGGACTTCCCGTCTGTCCGGAGCCATCCCGGACGGCGGGCGGGGCTCGGCGGCCTGCGGCCGGCGGAGGGGATGCCGCTTCCCGCCCGGCAGCTGCGGGCGGGGCGGTCTCAGAGCGTCTCCTCGTCGGTGCGGCCCGCGGCCACGTAGGCGTCCCATTTGGCGATGACGGCGCGGAAATCCTCCGGCAGCTCGCTCTCGAAGCAGACGTCGCGGTGCGTCGTCGGGTGGACGAAGCCCAGCGAGCGGGCGTGGAGCGCCTGGCGCGGCATCAGCGCGAAGCAGTTCTCGATGAACTGCCGGTACTTGGCGAAGGTCGTCCCCTTGAGGATGCGGTCGCCGCCGTAGCGCTCGTCGTTGAAGAGCGGGTGGCCCTGCCAGGCCATGTGGACGCGAATCTGGTGCGTGCGCCCCGTCTCGAGACGGCACTCGACCAGCGTCACGTAGCCGTAGCGCTTGAGCACGCGCCAGTGGGTGACGGCATGCTTGCCCTCCTCGCCGTTGGCGAAGACGTGCATCTTGAGCCGGTCCCTGGGGTCGCGGCCGATGTTGCCCGTGATGGTTCCCTCGTCCTGCTCGAAGTTGCCCCAGACGAGGGCCACGTAGCGGCGATGGATGGTGTGGTCGAAGAACTGCTTGGCCAGCCGGGCGTGCGCCAGTTCGTTCTTGGCGATGACCAGCAGCCCCGAGGTGTCCTTGTCGATGCGGTGGACCAGTCCGGCGCGCATGTCCCCCTCGCGGAACATCGGGAGCGAGCGCAGGTGGTAGGTCAGCGCGTTGACCAGCGTCCCCTGGTAGTTGCCGTGGCCCGGGTGGACCACCATGCCGGCCGCCTTGTTGACAATCAGCAGGTCGTCGTCCTCGTAGGGTATTTCGAGCGGGATGTTTTCGGGGATAATCTCCACCTCGCGGCGCGGGTAGGGCATCACCAGCGAGATGTGGTCCAGCGGCTTGACCTTGTAGCTCGACTTGGCCGGCTTGCCGTTGACGAGGATGTTGCCGCTGTCGGCCGCCGCCTGGATGCGGTTGCGCGAGCACTTCTCCATGCGGCAGGTGAGGTACTTGTCGAGCCGGATGAGCGTCTGCCCCTTGTCGGCCGTGATGGAGAAGTGTTCGTAGAGCCCCTGCCCGCCGGCCTCGCCGTCGTCGTCGCCATCCTCGTCGTCGCAGTACGGCTCCCCCTCGTCGCTCGCGGGTGCGGCGGCGCGGGTCTCGTCGGCCGGGAGGTTGCCCCCGTCCGGACCGGAAGCGGGACGGAGCTCCGCGGACGGGCCCGTCGGTTCGTATTCGGTGCGTATCATCGTCTGCCGTCAGTCGAAAAATCCTTCGTCGTCGTTCGTCGTGCCGCGGTGCGTATCGGCGGGGGTGTCGCCGCCTGCCGGGGAGGTCGCCTCCTCGAAGCGGACGAGCGCCAGCGAGTCGGCCTCGGTCTGCTCGCGGGCGATGCGCTCCTGAGCCAGGCGGGCGGCCTCCTTTTCGGCTGCGGCCCTGCTCTCTGAGGCCTTGTCGGCATCGAGCGTCAGCCACAGCTCCACGCGGTCACCCAGCCGTACGGTCTGCTCCGCGGCAGGGCTCTGGCGGTAGACGCGCGCCTGCTTCTGGTTGAGCAGGTTGATGCCCTCGTCGTAGTTCACCCGCCCGACGTTGATGCCCAGCTCCCAGAGCCGGCTCTTGGCCTCGCGCAGGCCGTATCCGGTAACCAGCGGGACGGGCGTGGTCTCCGACCCCGCCTCGACGCCCACGTAGAGCGTCACGCCCGAACCCATTTCGGCCTCGATGCGGCTCGTGGCCTGCACCGGACGACCGTCGCAGTACTCCTCGAGCACGTAGTTGGTCGCCATGTCGGGACGGTAGACGAGCTCCTCGATTTCGAGCCCTGCAATCTCGAGCATGTTCTTGGCCTGGCGCAGCGAGCGTCCGGCGACGTAGGGCACCGGCACGCTCTTCTGGCGGAAGGAGTTGATGGTGACGTAGACCGTCCGCCCGGGCTTCACCTCGACGCCGCCGGCCGGCAGCTGGTCGAGGACGATGCCGCCCTCGTAGGCCGGCACGAAGAGCGAGTCGTTGATGAAGAGCGTGAGGTCGTTCCTGAGGGCGATGCGCTGCGCCTCCTCGAGCGGAATGCCCGAGAAGTCGGGTACGGTGCGGCGTGCGCCGTGGCGCGTGCCCGCCTGCATGGCGAAGTGGGCGACGAACGCCAGCGCCAGCAGCGTGAGCACGATGAGGGTCAGGTTGTAGGCCAGGGGATGGGCCTTGAGTCGTTTCCAGTAGTTTTCCATGACGGAGCGCGGTTTATTTCGGAGCCTTCCGGTAGAGGTAGAGGGCGATGCCGAGATAGATGATGTTGGGGAGCCATACGGCCAGACCGGGCGGCAGCGAGCCGCTCTTGGCAAACTCCTCGAAGAAGCGGTTGAAGAGGATGTAGGAGAAGCAGAGACCCGTACCGATACCGATGTGGAGTCCCGTGCCGCCGCGCACCTTGCGCGAGGAGAGCGATACGCCGATGAGCGTCAGGATGAAGGTCGAGAGCGGGTAGGCGTAACGGGCGTGGCGCTCCACCTCGATGAGGTTGATGGAGTCCGAACCCTTGGCCTTCTGCTGGTCGAGGAACTCGTTCAGCTCGGAGATGTTCATCGTCTGGATGAGTTCGCCGACGCGTCCCAGCTCGGTCACCTCGAGGTTGATGAGCGTGTCGAGGTTGCGGTGCTGGCGGAACTGCTCCACCCCGAGCGAGTCGAACGAGCGGGTGGTGTAGCGCAGCGCCGTCCAGCGGCGGGTCTCGGGGTCGAAGGTGACGTCGGCCGCCTCGAGCGAATGGGTCATCGTGCCGCTGGCGTAGTGTTCCAGGGCGAAGAACGAGGCCTTGTTGTTGTTTTCGGTGTAGCCGCGGATGTAGGCGAAGGTGCCCGGCTCAATCTGGCGGTAGATGTGGCGGTCGAACTGGGCGTTGCGCTTGCGCTTGATGTACTGCGACTCGAAGTCGACAATCTCCTTCTGCGAGAGGGGGATGAGCCAGAGGTTGAGCACCAGCGAGAGGGCGCCGATGATGAAGGCGCCGAGGAAGTAGGGCCACATGAGCCGCCGGAACGACATGCCGCCCGAGAGCATGGCCACGATTTCGGTCTGGTAGGCCATCTTCGAGGTGAAGAAGATGCAGGCGATGAAGGTGAACAGACCGCTGAACTGGTTGATGAAGAAGGGGATGAAGTTGAGGTAGTACTGGAAGATGATTTTGTTGAGGGGAGCCTTCAGCTCGGTGAAGTTGTCGAGCTTCTCGACATAGTCGAAGAGCACCACCACGATGATAATCATCGCGATGGCGAAGAAGTAGGTCGAAAGGAACTTCCCCAGTATGTAGCGGTCCAGAATCTTGAACCCCGGGAATTTGAATTTCATCTCCTTGTTCCGAATGTTATGGTCGTGTGTCGTTCGTTCGTCTCATTGCGGCCCGCCTCCGAGGGTCAGAGCCGGCGCGCCAGGCGGGGCACCATCTGCTCCTTCCAGGCGGCGAAGTCGCCCGCCACGATGTGTTCGCGGGCCATGCCCACCAGCCGCAGGTAGAAGGCGATGTTGTGCAGCGAAGCAATCTCGGCCGCCAGCATCTCGCCGCAGACGCAGAGATGGTGCAGGTAGGCCTTCGAGTAGAGCCGGTCGACGAAGGCCGTCCCCTCGGGGTCGATGGGCGAGAAGTCGGCCTCCCACTTCTTGTTGCGGATGTTGATGACGCCCTCGGCCGTGAAGAGCTGGCCGTTGCGGCCGTTGCGCGTCGGCATCACGCAGTCGAACATGTCGACGCCGCGGGCGATGCCCTCGAGGATGTTGACCGGCGTGCCGACCCCCATCAGGTAGCGGGGGCGGTCTTCGGGCAGCACGGCGTCGACCACCTCGAGCATCTCGTACATCTTCTCGGCCGGTTCGCCCACGGCCAGACCGCCGATGGCGTATCCGTCGGCGTTGTAGCGCATGGCATCCTCGGCCGCGGCGACGCGCAGGTCGGGATAGGTGCACCCCTGCACGATGGGGAAGAGCGCCTGGTAGTGTCCGTAGCGGGGTGCCGTCTGGTGGTAGCGGTTGAAGCAGCGCTCGAGCCAGCGCTGGGTGAGCGCCAGCGACTTGGCCGCATAGTCGCGCGGCGAGTCGCCCGGCGGGCACTCGTCGAAGGCCATCATGATGTCGGCGCCGATGGTTCGTTCGGTGTCGATGACGCTCTCGGGGGTGAAGAGGTGCTTCGAGCCGTCGATGTGCGACCGGAAGTGGCACCCCTCCTCGCGCAGCTTGCGGCAGGCGGCCAGCGAGAAGACCTGGAAGCCGCCGCTGTCGGTGAGCATCGGCCCCTCCCAGGTCGAGAAGCGGTGGACGCCGCCCGCCTGCTCGATGATGTCCATGCCGGGACGCAGGTAGAGGTGGTAGGTGTTGGCCAGGATAATCTGGGCCTTCGCCTCGTCGCGCACGTCGCGGTGGAAGAGCCCCTTGACCGTGGCGGCCGTGCCGACGGGCATGAAGATGGGCGTGCGAATCACGCCGTGGTCGGTCGTGAGTTCGCCTGCTCGGGCCCGCGAAGCGGGGTCCCGGTGCTGTAGGGTAAATTGCATGCTCATACTGTCCCGCAAAAGTAGGGAAAATAATGCGAATTATGAATTTTGCGCCGCGATTTGTTGCCGCGGCCGCTTCGCGGGCGCGTTCGGGGCGGCATCGGGGCGTTCGGGCAACGATGCGTGCCGGCGTACGCATGCGTGGAGGGCGCTCGTACCGGGCATTCCGCGCCGGTGGGCCGGCCTGCGGGGCGCCGGCTGCCGGGGGAATGAAAATTATTCCCGCTTTTGGCTCCCGAATTCTGAATTGTTTCGTACCTTTGCTCCGGTTTTCGAACTCCTGGACTATCCATGCAAATCATCGATACGGTTCTCTCTTACTGCGGCTGGCAGGGTGTGGCCCTTGCGGCGGTGTTGCTGCTGTCGCTGGGCATCCAGCTTTACTACTATCTTTTCGTCTACGGCCGCATCCCCGGCTACAAGAACAGCCGCCGTCGTCCGGTGCTCGACCGCGAGCCCCCCATCTCGGTGGTGATTCCGATGTTCTCGGAGGATTACGCCTTCATCGAGGAGCGTCTCTCGCTCATTCTGGCCCAGAGCTATCCCGATTTCGAGGTGGTGATTGTCTACGTGGGCCAGGACACCGACTTCTACGACGAGCTGCGCCGCCTCGGCACCTCCTTCCCGCGGATTATGACGACCAAGATTCTGCTCGACCCGCGCTTCCCGATTTCGCGCAAGATGGCGCTCAACGTCGGCATCAAGTCGGCCCACTACGAGCACATGGTCTTCACCTCGACCGACGCCGTGCCGCGCAGCGACCGCTGGCTCTCGCTCATGGCCAAGGGTTTCCTCACGGGCGACATCGTCATAGGCTACTGCGGCATGGAGCGCGGCCGCGGCTTTGCCAACTACTTCATGCGCACCTGGCGGATGATGCACGCCGCCGACTGGCTGGCGCGGGCCATCCGCCGCCGCCCCTACAAGGGCATTCTCCACAACTTCGGCTTCACGAAGAAAATCTACTTCGGCGCCAACGGCTTCAACCACCTCAACATGAACATCGGCGAGGACGACCTCTTCATGAAGCAGGTGATGACGCGCGACAACGTGAGCGTGGTGCTCTCGCCGCGGGCAACCCTCTCCGAGAAGGTGTGGGGCGGCCTGGGGTGGTGGATGAGCCAGCTGCGCTACTACGGCTCGGCCTTCCGCTTCTATCCGGGGGCGGTCAAGCGCTTCATCCGCCTCGAACTGCTCTCGCGGCTGCTTTTCTGGGTGTCGGCCGTCGTGGCCCTGGTGCTCATGCCGCTCGAATACAAACTGGCTGCCGCGGCCCTCGTCGTGGTGCGCTACGTCGTCGTGGCGCTCGAGGTGCGCCGCATCGCCCGGCGTCTGGGCGAGGGGGGCATGGTGCGCGGATACTTCCTCTATGACCTGCTGAGCCCCTTCTATGCCGTGGTGCTGGGGCTTGTGCTCCGCCGCAAGGACGAACGCGTATGGAGATAGCCGACTACATCGTCGCCGAGGACCGCGAACTGGTCCGGCTGGCGCTCGCGGGCGACGACGTTGCTTTCGAGTACCTCTTCGACCGCTACCGCGAAGCCATCCTGCGGCTCTTCGTGCAGCGGCTCGGCGGGACCGACGGTGCCGACGACCTGTTGCAGGAGACCTTCATCAAGGTCTACATCAACCTCCACCGTTACCGTCCCGACTACACCTTCGGGCAGTGGGTCTACACCATCGCCCGCAACACCTTCATCGACTTCGTGCGCAAGCGGCAGGAGGAGCTCCCCATCGACGAGCGTTTCGCCTCGCCGCCGTCGCCGTCGCCGACCCCCGAGGAGAGCTTCATCAACCGCCAGCAGCGGACGCAGCTCGAGCACTACCTCGAGCAGCTCTCGCCCCGCTACCGCCAGTTGATTCGGATGCGCTTCTTCGACGAGTACTCCTACGAGGAGATTGCCACCAAGCTCGGGCTGCCGCTCGGAACGGTCAAGACGCAGATTCACCGCGCCCGCGAGCAGATGTGCCGCCTCATCACCCGGGGCGGCGAATAGCCGGGGCGGCCGGCCCCGTGCGAAATCCCCGGCCGCCGGCAGCGGCTCCGCCGCATCGGCGAGCGCCCGACCCGGCCCCCGTTTTCCCGGCAGCCTGATAGTCCGACAGCCCCGACGACCAACGAAAAACACCGTATCTCCCCGAAAAAATCTCCGGAATGGAACTGATTCTGAAATATTTCCCCGACCTGAGTCCCGAGCAGCGGCAGCGTTTCGCCGCCATGTATGACCTCTATGCCGACTGGAACGCCAAAATCAACGTCGTCTCGCGCAAGGACTTCGACCAGCTCTACCTGCGCCACGTGCTCCACTCGCTCGCCATTGCGCGGGTCTGCCGCTTCGATGCCGGGGCGCGCATCCTCGACGTGGGGTGCGGCGGCGGCTTTCCGTCGGTGCCGCTGGCGGTCCTCTTCCCCGAGGCGCACTTCGTGGCGGCCGACTCCATCCGCAAGAAAATCACGGTGGTCGAGGGGGTCTCTTCGGCGCTGGGGCTGACCAACCTCGAGGCGCGCTGCGTGCGTGTCGAGCAGCTCACCGAGCGCTTCGATTATGTCGTTTCGCGCGCCGTGACCGAGATGGCGACCTTCGTGGGGTGGATTTGGAACCGCATCGAGCGGGGACAGCACGGCTCGCTGCCCAACGGAATCCTCTACCTGAAGGGGGGCGACCTTGCCGAGGAGCTGGCCGCCACGCGTCTCCGCTGGCAGCTTTTCGACATCGCCGATTTCTTCGACGAGGAGTTTTTCGCCACCAAGCGCGTGGTCTACACGCCCAAGGTGTGACGTCCGGATTCGTCGCGTTCCCGGGGCGGGTCTGAGCCGCGGCGGGTTGTCGGCGCCGAGGGGCGGTATCCGACAGCCGGATGAAAACAGCAGGGGCGGAAGCGTTGTGCTTCCGCCCCTGTCCGTTTCGGGGTATAGAGCGACCTGCGGCGTGCGCGCACGGGAAATGCCCGGTGGGGAGTACTCGTCCGCGCGCCGGCCTCTTCGGGGGAGGGTTACTCCTCGATGAAGTCGACGTTCACCTGACGCTGGAACGTCTCCTGCAGCGAGATGAAGGTCTCGGTGGTCGAGACGCCCGGAATGCGGAGGATGCCGTCGAAGATGGTGCGCATCAGATGCTCGTTGTCCAGACAGTAGAGCTTCGCCAGAATGTTGTAGCTGCCCGTGATGAAGTGGCACTCCACAATCTCGGGCACGTCGCGCAGCTTCTCCATCGTCTGCATCAGCTGCTGCGGGTCCTTGATGATGATGCCGATGTGGGCACACACGTCGAATCCCAGCATCTTGGGGTCGACGATGAGGCGGCTGCCCAGAATGACGCCCGATTCGTCCAGCTTGCGGATGCGCTGGTGGATGGCGGCTCCCGAAATGCCGCATTCGCGGGCGATTTCGAGGAACGGCATGCGGGCGTTCTTAATCAGATACTTCAGGATTTTCCGGTCGATGGCGTCCAGTGCGATTTTCGGCATGGCGATGGTTGGTTTATTCAGTCAGTGAGTCCGTTTATTTGAGAACATTGAGCTCCTTGCCCACCTTGATGAAGGCGGCGATGCAGCGGTCGAGCTGTTCGAAGGTGTGTCCGGCCGATACCTGCACGCGGATGCGGGCCTGTCCCTTCGGCACGACGGGGTAGTAGAAGCCCGTCACGAAGATGCCCTCGTCCTGCAGACGGGCGGCGAAGTCCTGCGAGAGCTTGGCGTCGTAGAGCATCACGGCGCAGATGGCCGACTGCGTGGGCTTGATGTCGAAGCCGGCGGCCATCATGCCGCTGCGGAAGTGCTCGACGTTGGCCACCAGACGGTCGTGGATTTCGTCGCTCTCGGCCAGCATGCGGAAGAGTTCGATGCCGGCACCCACCACGGCGGGGGGCAGCGAGTTGGAGAAGAGATAGGGGCGCGAACGCTGGCGCAGCATGTCGATGATTTCGCGACGGCCCGTCGTGAAACCGCCCACGGCGCCGCCGAAGGCCTTGCCCAGCGTTCCGGTGAGGATGTCGACCTGGCCGCGCAGGTTGAAGAGCTCGGTGATGCCGCGGCCCGTCTTGCCCAGCACGCCGGCCGAGTGGCACTCGTCGACCATCACCAGCGCGTCGTACTTCTCGGCCAGTGCGCAGATTTTGTCCAGCGGCGCGGCGTTGCCGTCCATCGAGAAGACGCCGTCGGTGACGATGATGCGGAAGCGCTGTGCCTGGGCGCGCTTGAGGCAGTCCTCCAGCTCCTCCATGTCGGCGTTGGCGTAGCGGTAGCGCACCGCCTTGCAGAGACGCACGCCGTCGATGATGGAGGCGTGGTTGAGCGCGTCGGAGATGATGGCGTCCTGCTCGGTGAAGAGCGGTTCGAAGACACCGCCGTTGGCGTCGAAGCAGGCGGCGTAGAGAATCGTGTCCTCGGTGCCGAAGTAGTCGGAGATGGCCTTCTCGAGCTCCTTGTGGATGTCCTGGCAGCCGCAGATGAAGCGGACGGAGGACATGCCGAAGCCGCGGGCGTCCATGGCGCGCTTGGCTGCCTCGACGAGGCGCGGGTTGTCCGACAGCCCGAGGTAGTTGTTTGCACAGAAATTCAGTACCTTGCGGCCGCCGACCTCGATTTCGGCACGCTGGGGCGAACAGATGATGCGTTCGTTCTTGTAGAGACCCGCGGCCTTGATGTCGGCGAGTTCCTGTTGCAGATGGGCTTTGATTTTTCCGTACATGGTTCGTTATGGTTTTAAGGTTTTGTCTTGTTTCGGAGTGACAATCTGTTAGCAAAGATAGGTAAAATTCGGAAGAAACGGAACTTTCGTGCGAATATTTTCATTTTCGGGGTTACGAATTGTTAGGCTGCGGCCCCGCTGGCCGCTTCCGGCGGGAGCCAATAGGCTGGTGCATGGGCGTTTGCGCCGGTTTCATCCTTCGGCCCAGCCGCGAGCGTGCGGCTGCCCTCGTTCCGCCTCTTTTTCCGGTCCCGATGCGCTTCGGATGCGTCCCGGACGGTCTCCCGAAAATATATCCGGGAACATGTCCGAAGATATGTCCGGAAACCTGTCCGGGGTCCTGCCCGAAAGAGCCTCGCGAAGGAGCTCCGGATGGCTCCGAAAAGAGGCCCGAACGGCCCTCCGGGAAGTCCTGCAAACGACGCTCTGGGAAACCCGCAGACGGCGCTCCGGGAAGTCCTGCAACGGCGTCCCGGGAAACCCTGCAGACGGCGCTCCGGGAAACCCTGCAAACGACGTCCCGGGAAGTCCTGCAACGGCGTCCCTCGGGCGCCTCGGAGCCCGGCACCCGGGGCCCCGGACCCGCCGCAGCCCTCGCGCGCGACGGCCGGAGCCCGTTTTATTCGGTTGCGGAGAACATTTTTCTGTTATTCGAATAACGGAATCCGAAATATTTCCGTAAATTTGTCACGAAATAAATCCGCGAAGGAAAGGTTTCAATAAAAATACTTAAAAATCAAACAGCTATGATTTCGATTGACAACTACGATTTCAAAGGCAAACGCGCGATTATCCGCGTGGACTTCAACGTGCCCCTCAACGACAAGGGCGAGGTGACCGACGACACGCGTATCCGTGCCGCCATGCCCACCATCAAGAAGGTGCTCGCCGAGGGCGGCTCCGTGATTCTGATGTCGCACATGGGCCGTCCCAAGAAGAATCCCGACCCCAAATATTCGCTCGAGCAGATTGTTCCCGCCATCGAGAAGAACCTGGGCGTGAAGGTCCAGTTCGCCGGCGACTGCATGGGTGAGAAGGCTGCCCAGATGTGCAAGGACCTCAAGCCGGGCGAGGTTGTCCTGCTCGAAAACCTCCGCTTCTATGCCGAGGAGGAGGGCAAGCCCCGCGGTCTTGCGGAGGATGCCACCAAGGAGGAGAAGGACGCCGCCAAGAAGGCCCTCAAGGAGGGTCCCCAGAAGGAGTTCGTCAAGAAGCTGGCTTCGTATGCCGACTGCTACATCAACGACGCCTTCGGTACGGCTCACCGCAAGCACGCTTCGACCTATCTGATTGCCAAGCACTTCCCCAACGACAAGATGTTCGGCTACCTGATGGAGAAGGAGGTCAAGGCCATCTCGTCGCTCATGGAGGCTCCGCAGCATCCCTTCTGCGCCATCATCGGCGGTTCGAAGGTTTCGACCAAAATCGGCGTCATCAAGTCGCTCATCGAGAAGGTTGATTCGATTGTCATCGGCGGCGGTATGACCTATACCTTCGCGGCAGCCCAGGGCGGCAAGGTCGGCGGTTCGATTTGCGAGCCCGACATGTTCCCCGTGGCTCTGGAGATTCTCGAGCTGGCCAAGCAGAAGGGCGTGAAGCTCGTCATGTCGCCCGACGCCCTGATTGCCGACGCATTCTCGGCCGACGCCAACACCACGACGGCTCCCGCCAACAACATCCCCGACGGATGGGAAGGCGTCGACATCGCCGACGAGGGCAAGAAGATTTTCCGCGAGCACATCCTCGGCTGCAAGACCATCCTGTGGAACGGCCCCGTGGGTGTCTTCGAAATCGACAAGTTCGCAACGGGTTCGAAGGAGGTGGCTCTGGCCATCGCCGAGGCTACGAAGAACGGCGCCTACTCGCTCATCGGCGGCGGCGACTCGGTAGCCTGCATCAACAAGTTCGGTCTGGCCGACCAGGTTTCCTACATCTCGACGGGCGGCGGCGCGCTGCTCGAGTACATCGAGTTCGGCGACCTGCCGGGTGTAGCGGCCATCCGCGACTAACGACGAAACGAAGGGCCGCGGCGAGCGGCCCTTTTTTTCGACAACCCCGTCAAGATACCTCGAAACCCGACGGCATGCGCGCCCGACCCCGAAGCTCCCTGCGGGGTGTCGCCTTCCGGCGGCGGGCGGGGGCCGGTTCCCCGGCCGCAATCCGCACCGCGACGGCCGCACGTGTCAAAAACAGAACAAACACATGAAGAAAATTCTTTTTATCGCAGCTATGGCTTGTATGGCTTCCGCCTGCCAGAATACGCCCAAGACGCCGGCCATCGACGTGACGAACATGGACCTCACGGTGGCTCCCAACGTCGACTTCTATCAGTATGCAACCGGCGGGTGGCAGGCCAAAAACCCGCTCAAACCCGAATATTCGCGCTACGGTGCCTTCGACGTAATCGGCGAAAACAACCAGAAGCGCATCAACGAACTCTTCCAGGAGATGTCGAAACTCGATGCGGCCAAGGGCAGCGTCGAGCAGAAGATTTCCGACCTCTACAAGATGGGTCTCGACTCCGCACGGCTCAATGCCGAGGGTGCCGCCCCCATCCAGAGCAAGCTCGGTGAGCTGCTCGCCATCTCGGACCGCTCGCAGCTGACGGCCGCCATCGCCGACCTGCACCACTCGGTAGGCAACCCCTTCTTCGGCGTGGGTGTCGAGTCCGACCTGATGAACAGCAACATGAACGCCCTCTACATCTCGCAGAGCGGCCTGGGCATGGGCACGCGCGACTACTATGTCGACGAGTCGAATGCCGAAATCAAGAAGGCCTACGGCGAGATGCTCGCCCGTCTGTTCCGCCTTGCGGGCCTCGAGCAGGCCGAGCAGGCTGCCGCCGATGTCGTTTCGCTCGAGACGCGCATGGCCGAGAAGATGTGGTCGAACGTCGAGCTGCGCAACATAGTTGCCCAGTACAACCCCATGTCGAAGGCCGACTTCGAGAAGACCTACGACGCCATCGACTGGCCGACCTATTACAAGGCGATGGGCATCGGTGACTTCGACACGATTATCGTCACCACGCCGTCGGCCATCGCCAATGTCAACGAACTGCTCAAGACAGCCTCGCTCGACGAGCTGCGCTACTACCTGGCCGCACAGTACGTCACGGCAGCCGCCTCGTACCTGAGCGACGAATTCCAGCAGGCGTCGTTCGACTTCTTCGGCAAGGTGATGTCGGGCCAGCAGGAGATGAAGCCCCGCTGGAAGCGCGCCATGTCGGTGCCCAACGGCACGCTGGGTGAGGCCGTTGGCGAGATGTACGTGGCCAAGTACTTCCCGGCCAAGGACAAGGAGCGCATGCTCGCTCTGGTGAAGAACCTGCAGACGGCTCTTTCGGAGCACATCGCCGCCCTCGACTGGATGTCCGACGCCACGAAGGCCAAGGCCCAGGAGAAGCTCTCGACCTTCACGGTGAAAATCGGCTATCCCGACAAGTGGAAGGACTATTCGACGCTCGAGATTGACCCCTCGAAGAGCTACTGGGAGAACATCGTCAACGCCAGCGCCTGGTATACGGCCGACAACATCGCGAAGCTGGGCAAGCCGGTCGACCGCGACGAGTGGCACATGACGCCGCAGACGGTCAACGCCTACTATAACCCGACGACCAACGAAATCTGCTTCCCGGCCGCCATCCTCCAGCCGCCGTTCTACAATCCCGAGGCGGACGATGCGGTCAACTACGGCGCCATCGGCGTGGTGATTGGCCACGAGATGACCCACGGATTCGACGACCAGGGCCGTCAGTTCGACAAGGACGGCAACATGAACAACTGGTGGACCGAGGAGGATACGGCCGCCTTCAACGAGAAGGCCGCCGTGCTGGTTAAGCAGTTCGACGCCATCGAGGTGCTTCCGGCCAAGGACGGACAGCCGGCCTTGATGGCCAACGGCTCGCTCTGTCTTGGCGAGAACATCGCCGACCAGGGCGGTCTGCGCGTAGCCTGGACGGCATTCCACAATTCGCTCAAGGATAAGGGTATGCCTGAGCCCATCGACGGCTTCACGGCCGACCAGCGCTTCTACCTGGCCTACGCGACGCTGTGGGGCCAGAACATCCGTGATGAGGAGGCTGCCCGTCTGACGAAGCTCGACGTACACTCGCTGGGCAAGTGGCGCGTCAACGCCACGCTGCGCAACCTGCAGAGCTTCTACGACGCCTTCGGCATCACCGACGGCCCGATGTTCCTGCCCGAGGAGGAGCGCGTGATTATCTGGTAGCGGAGCCTGCGGCCCTGTGCCGCGCTTCGGCCTGAGACGAATGACTCCCGGACCCGTTGATGGGTTCGGGAGTCTTTTTTTTGAGGGTGCGGCCGGATGGCCCGGATGGGGCGGGCGGCGATGCCGACAGGGGGAGGCCGGCGTTCCGGAGCGCTATTGCTCCTTCGGTCGCCGGGCGTTGAGGATGCGCTCGATTTCGGCCATGAACTCCTCGGCCGGGGCGGCTCCCCGGATGCGGCCGAGCAGTTCGCCCTCGGTGTCGAAGACCAGGTAGAGGGGTACGGACCGGCTGCCGTAGCGCTTCAGCAGCTCGCGGCCCGTCGTCTTGTCGACGTCGTATTTGGCGCAGACGAAGCGGCTTGCCATGAACTCGCCCACGTCGCTGCGCGAGAAGACCTCGCGCTCCATCATCTGGCACGGAGGGCACCACGTGGCGTAGAGGTCGATGAAGACCAGTTTTTGCTGCTCGATGGCCATGCGGCGCACGGCGTCGGTCGAGCGGGTGGAGAATCGGACCTGCGCTCCGGCGCTTGCGGCGCCGAGCAGCAGCAGAAGCATCAGTGCGAATCGTTTCATGGCGATGTGTCGTTTTTGAACTGTTGCGTTTCGGGGTGGGCAGGCTGCGTGGACTACGACGGGCTGCGGCTGGCAGCGACGGGCTGCAGCGGGCTGCGGTTTGCCTCCGCATGCGCTGGACCGGAATATCCCGCCTCCTGCGGCCGGGCTTGTTCCTCTGCTTCCAGCCGTTTCCCTTCTGCGGCCGGGGGCTCCCGCTCCCGATGGCCGGAAGGAGCAAAAATCGCTCCGGACCGGGTGCGGCAGGCCTCGGGGGGCCGTATCCCCGCACCGCCTTGTCTGTCTGACGGCCGACGCTGCGGCGCTACTCCTTCCGGGCCATCCGTTCGGCGGTGCTCAGCAGCCCGCAGGCGGCGCGGATGTCCTCGCCGCGCGAGGCGCGGATGGTGGTGTGGATGCCGCGGGCCGTCAGCGCGTCGCGGAAGCGGAGCATCGCCTCGTCGTCGGGCGAGAAGAAGGGCGACGAGGGGATGCGGTGGAAGCGGATGAGGTTGATGCGGCACTTGATGCCGTTGAGCAGCCGCACCAGTTCGCGGATGTGGCGCGGCGAGTCGTTCATGCCGCTCAGCACGATGTACTCGAACGAGACACGCCGCTGGTGGGTGAAGTCGTACTCGCGCAGAATGTCGATGATGCTGCGGATGGGCCAGGCCCGTTCGACGGGCATAATCTGCGCCCGCTCCTCGGGGAAGGGGTTGTGGAGGCTTACGGCCAGGTGCACCTTCGTCCGGTCGAGCAGCCGCCGCAGCTGCGGTGCGACGCCCGCCGTCGAGAGGGTGATGCGCGTGGGCGACCAGCCGAAGCCCCACTCCGAGGTCAGGATGTCGAGCGCCCGCAGCACGTTGTCGGCATTGTCGAGCGGTTCGCCCATCCCCATGAAGACGAGGTTGGTGAGCCGCTCGAATTCGGGCAGCGAGACTATCTGGTTGAGGATTTCGGCCGTCGTGAGCGAGTGGATGAGCCCCTGCCGCCCCGTGGCGCAGAAGGCGCACCCCATGCGGCATCCCGCCTGCGAGGAGACGCAGAGCGTCGCCCGCTCGCCGTCGGGGATGTAGGCCGATTCGATGAAGGCTCCACGGGAGGTGCGGAAGAGGTACTTCTTCGTTCCGTCGACCGAGAGGTCGACCCGCTCGGGGGACGTGAGGGCGGGGGTGAAGCGTGCGGCCAGCGCTTCGCGGAAGCGCTGTGCGATGTCGCTCATCCGCGCAGGCTCCTCCGTGCGGCGCGCGTAGAGCCAGCGGGCGAGTTGCCGCGCGGCGAAACGCGGCATTCCCAGCTCGTTGCAAAGCCCGGAGAGCTGGGCGAGGTCCTTGCCGAACAAAGTCTCGTTTTCTGTCATGCGAAGCCTCCTCTGGAGGGGTTTTGTGGGACAAAATTAAGGAAAATCCGCATATTTTTGCGGGGGATTGCGCTTTTTTGGATTTTTGTGCGTATATTTGTGGTGCATAGCGCGCCCGTTATTCGGGATACCCTGTCGAAACAATTAAAAAAACGGATAAATGGAACTTAAAAAATCGCCCAAAGCGGACCTCAACAACAAGCGGGGTCTTCTGCTTGAAATCGGACTGGTCGTGTCGCTGCTGATGGTTATTGCGGCCTTCGCCTACACGCCCAAGGAGTATCGCATCGAGATAGCTACGGAGTACGTGGCTCCGGTCGAGGAACAGATTACCGAGATTACCCGTCAGGACCAGAAGCCGCCCGAGGCTCCCAAGAAGGTCGAGGTGAAGGTGATTACCGACATGCTCGAGGTGGTGACCAACGACACGAAGATTACGACGGAGGTCGACTTCGCCGAGTTCGACGAGAACACCGAGATTATCCAGCAGGTAGAGATTAAGGAGGAGGTCATCGAGGACGACCAGCCCTTCCTGATTGCCGAGACGATGCCTTCGTTCCAGGGCGGTGACCTGAACGCCTTCCGCGCCTGGGTTCAGCAGAACGTACGCTTCCCGCAGATTGCCCTCGAGAACGGCATCCAGGGCCGCGTGGTACTTTCGTTCGTGATTGAGAAGGACGGCCGCCTGACCAACATCCAGGTGCTGCAGTCGCCCGACCGCTCGCTCTCCGACGAGGCCATCCGCGTGCTGAGCAAGTCTCCGAAGTGGAGCCCCGGCAAGCAGCGTAACCAGGTGGTACGTGTCAAGTACACGCTTCCGGTGGATTTCCGCGTGCAGAACTGATTCCGGAGTAACGATTCATCCCATAGGGTATCCGCTTTGCGCAGATACCCTATATTTGTAACATCGGGTCGGGGTCGGGCCGCATCGGATATGGCTCCGGACGGGGGCCCCGTTCCGCCCGACTTCTTTTGAAAAGCGTTTTATTTTGGCAGAAAACAGCAACAACAAAGTGCAGCCCTCCGAGGGCGGGCAGCTCCGCGAACGGGCGGTGCTGGTGGCCGTCGTGCGCGACGGGCAGGAGGTCCGGCAGGCGGAGGAGTATCTCGACGAGCTGGAGTTCCTGGCCGAGACGGCCGATATCGAGAGCGTGCGCCGCTTCACGCAGCGCCTTCCGCAGCCCTCGTCACGCATCTATGTGGGCCCCGGCAAGCTGGAGGAAATCGCCGAATATTGCCGCGAGCAGGAAATCGACGTGGTGATTTTCGACGACGAGCTCTCGCCGTCGCAGACGCGCAACATCGAGAAGGCGATGCCGTGCCGCATTCTGGACCGTACGCGCCTGATTCTCGACATCTTCCTGTCGCGCGCCCAGACGGCCTATGCCAAGACGCAGGTGCAGCTGGCCAACTACGAATACATGCTGCCGCGGCTGTCGGGTCTCTGGACCCACCTCGAGCGGCAGCGAGGCGGTACGGGTACGCGCGGCGGTGCGGGCGAACGCGAAATCGAGACCGACCGCCGTATCATCCGCAACCGCATCGCCAAGCTGAAGGAGGACCTTCGGAAAATCGACCGCCAGATGGCCGTGCAGCGCTCCAACCGCGGCTCGCTCGTGCGTGTGGCGCTGGTGGGCTATACCAACGTCGGCAAGTCGACGCTCATGAACCTCATCTCGAAGAGCGAGGTCTTCGCCGAGAACAAGCTCTTCGCCACGCTCGACACGACGGTGCGCAAGGTGGTCTTCGACAACCTGCCCTTCCTGCTGTCGGACACCGTGGGCTTCATCCGCAAGCTGCCCACCGAACTCATCGAGTCCTTCAAGTCGACGCTCGACGAGGTGCGCGAGGCCGACCTGCTGGTGCATGTGGTCGACATCTCGCACCCGCAGTTCGAGGAGCAGATTGCCGTGGTGAAGCAGACGCTGCAGGAAATCGGTGCGGGAGAGAAGCCCGTCTATCTGGTCTTCAACAAGGTCGATGCCTATACCTATATTAAGAAAGAGGAGGACGACCTCACCCCGGCCACGCGCGAGAACCTCTCGCTCGACGACCTGCGCCGCAGCTGGATTGCCCGGGCCAATACCCCCTGCATCTTCCTCTCGGCGCTCACGAAGGAGAACATCGAGAAGTTCCGTTCGGACCTCTACGGCATGGTCCGCGAGATTCATGCCGGGCGCTATCCGTTCAACAACTTCCTCTACTGAACCCCGAATTCCGTATTACCTACCCCTAAACAAACCCTTGAATCCCATGTTGCATGTCTTAAGCGAACAGAACACGGTTCTCAACAAATTCATCGCGCAAATCCGCGACAAGTCCATCCAGCAGGATTCGATGCGCTTCCGCCGCAATCTGGAACGCATCGGCGAGGTGACGGCCTATGAGATTTCGAAGACGCTCGAATATGTTCCGCGCGTGGTCGAGACGCCGCTGGGCGAAGCCACCGTCCAGACCATCGACGACCGGGTGGTTGTAGCGACCATCCTCCGTGCGGGTCTTCCCTTCCATCAGGGCTTCCTCAACTATTTCGACGATGCGGAGAATGCCTTTGTCTCGGCCTACCGCAAGAGTACGAAAGACGGCAAGTTCAAGGTGAAGGTGGAGTACATCTCGTGCGGCGAGCTGGAGGGCAAGGTGCTGCTGCTCGTCGACCCGATGCTGGCGACGGGCTCGTCGCTCGTGCTGGCCTACAATGCGCTCTGCGAGCGTGGCGGCGTGCCCAAGCACACCCACGTGGCGGCGGTCATCGCCAGCGAGCAGGGCGTCGACTACGTCGAGAAGAACATGCCGCGTCAGACGACCACCATCTGGGCCTCGGCCGTCGACGAGGAGCTGACCTCGCGAGCCTACATCGTGCCGGGTATCGGCGATGCGGGCGACCTGGCCTACGGCGCGAAAATTTAAGCCGGAGCCGGGTGCTTCGGCCGGAGCCCGTCTCCGAAACCGCTCGGGCGACAATCGGATGAACCGGTTGTCGCTCTTTTTTTGTGGGCGCGGCGCCCCTGATGCCCCATGTCCTGCCCATGTCGCTGCCCCGGGAGCTGCCCCGGGAGCTGCAGGGCTCGGGCGCGGCATATTCCGGCGGGGCGTGCCGTTCGCCTTCCGTGCGGCGCTTGGGAGCGGCCCTCCTCCTCGGGGAGGGGATGCGGGGTGGCCCGTCCGCCCGTCGGAATGTGCGGGCGGCGGAGTGTTTCTCCCCGGTTTCTTCCGCTGCCGCCGCCCTTCTTTTCCCGATTCCTTTCTCTCTCCGGTTCCTTCCGCCGGCTCTGCCCTCCTTTTCCCGGTGCCGGTCCGGGCCGCGCGATTCTTCGGGAAAAAGATGCGGTGGGGAGAAATAAATGCTATTTTTGCCCCAAAATCAAGCGAGGCATGAATACCAAAGCCAAAGGTTATCTGCTGGGTGCGGTCGCCGCCGCCACCTACGGCATGAATCCCCTCTTTGCCCTTCCGCTCTACAAGGAGGGCATGGACCCCGATTCGGTGCTCTTTTTCCGCTATCTGTTCGCCATTCCGCTGCTGGGGGCCATGCTCCGCTTCCGCCGGGGGCGCGACTTCCGCCTCCGCGGCCGCGAGATAGTGCCGCTCGTGCTGCTGGGTCTGCTGCTGTCGTTCTCCTCGCTCGCGCTCTTCCTGAGCTACAACTACATGGACGCCGGCATCGCATCGACGCTGCTCTTCGTCTATCCCATCATGGTGGCGCTCATCATGGCCGTGGGTTTCCACGAGAAGCTCACGCTGCAGACCTCCCTCTGCATCCTGCTGGCACTCGCGGGCATCGGCCTGCTCTACCGCTCGGGCGACGGCGCGACGCTGAGCCTTACGGGCACGCTGCTCGTCATGGCCTCGTCGCTCTCCTATGCCATCTACATCGTCGGGGTCAACCGACCCTCGCTCCGCGAGCTCCCGACCCTCAAGGTGACCTTCTATGTGCTGCTTTTCGGTCTGTCGCTCTTCCTGGTGCGGCTCGACTTCGGTACGGCCGTCACGCTCCCGGGCAAGTGGTATCTGTGGGGCAACCTGCTGGCGCTGGCCATCTTCCCGACAGCCATCTCGTTCCTTTGCACCACGAGCGCCATCCAGTACATCGGCTCGACGCCCACGGCGATTCTCGGGGCGCTGGAGCCCGTGACGGCGGTCTTTTTCGGCGTGACCATCTTCGGCGAGCAGCTCACGCCGCGCATCCTCTGCGGCATGCTGCTCATCATCGTGGCCGTGAGCCTCATCGTGGCGGGCAACCGCATCTCGTCGACGCTCGTCCGCTTCCGCAAGCTCTTCCCGCGCATCCCGATGCCGCACCTCCACCGCCGCCGGTAGGGCGCGCGAATCCTTCACGCCGTTGGCCCCCGTGCGGGCCGCACGGGCGGCCGGAGACCCCCGCTCAGGCAGCGCCCCAAACAAGAAAAAGCCGCTCCGAAAGGAGTGGCTTTCAGCTTTTTTTAGCTTTTGGGAGTATCCGGCGAAGGTGCCCTGGCCCGGCTTCCGGGATATCTCCGCCCGGCTGCCGGACGGAGCCGCGGGCCTTCCCGGTGCATACGAAAAAAGGGAGGCGCCTTTCGGTTGCCTCCCTTTCGTGAGCCGAATCCGAGACTTGAACTCGGGACCCCTTCATTACGAGTGAAGTGCTCTACCACTGAGCTAATTCGGCCTGCCCGAACCTTGGCTTGATGCCGTTGGGTTCGCTTTGGGACTGCAAATATCTGCAAAAAATTTATTTCTTGCAACAATTTTGCAAAAAAATTCACTATTCTTCTTATCTTCGCGTCAAATCTGACCGGGATATGATAACTTTTCTGGTATGTCTGGCGCTTCTGGTGACCGCTTACTTCACCTACGGGCGCTATCTGGAGCGGCAGGTCGGCGTCGATACGTCGGCCCAGATGCCGTGCCGGCGCCTCTACGACGGGGTGGACTACGTGCCGCTCGCGAGCTGGCGCGCATTTCTCGTTCAGCTGCTCAACATCGCCGGCACGGGCCCCATCTTCGGCGCCGTGCTGGGCGCCTGCTTCGGGCCGGTCGCCTTCCTGTGGATTACCTTCGGCGGCATCTTCATGGGGGCGATGCACGACTACATCTCGGGCATGATGCTCGTGCGCAACGACGGTCTGAGCATCCCCGAAGTGGTGGGCCGCTATCTGGGCGGCGGCATGCGGCAGTTCATGCGCCTCTTCTCGGTGCTGCTGCTCGTGCTCGTCGGGGCGGTCTTCCTGCTCAGCCCCGCGCAGCTGCTTGCCAACATGGTGCCGGCCATCTCCTGCCCCGTCTGGGTGTGGCTCATCCTGGCCTACTACTTCGTGGCTACGCTGCTTCCCATCGACAAAATCATCGGACGCATCTACCCGCTCTTCGGTGTGGCGCTGGTGGCGATGGCCCTCGGACTGCTGGTGGCGGTGCTCGCGGGCGGATACCGGATTCCCGAACTCACGTCGCTGCACAACTTCCAGCTCGATGCTGCCCGCGTGCCCATCGTCCCGACGCTCTTCATCACCATCGCCTGCGGCGCCATCTCGGGCTTCCATGCCACGCAGTCGCCGCTCATGGCCCGCTGTGTGGGCAACGAGCGCGCCTGCCGCTCGGTCTTCTACGGAGCGATGCTCTCCGAGAGCGTCATCGCCCTCATCTGGGCCGCCGTGTCGATGGCCTTCTTCGGCGGGGCGGGTGAACTCTCGGCGGCACTCGGCGCCCACGGCAACAGTGCGGCGTGGGCCGTCGACACCATCTCGAACGGCATGCTGGGAGTCGTGGGCGGCATCCTGGCGCTGCTGGGCGTCGTTGCGGCCCCCATCACCTCGGGCGATACGGCCTTCCGCTCGGCGCGGCTCATCATCGCCGACATGCTGCACCTCGAACAACGGAGCAAACTCAAACGATTCTATATCTGCATTCCTCTCTTTGCGGTGGGGTACTGGATTACACAGGTCGATTTCGATGTAGTGTGGCGCTACTTCGCCTGGACCAACCAGACGCTCGCCACGATTGTCCTCTGGGCGGTTGTCGTCTTCCTTCACCGGCGGCGCGCCAACCGTTGGGTGGGGCTGCTTCCGGCCATCTTCATGACCTTCGTCTGCGCCTCGTTCCTCTTCGTATCGGACCAGTTCCTCGGCATGGAGAACCGCACGGCGGCCTACGTGCTCGGCGTGGCGGTGACGGTGGCACTGACCGCAGGAATGCTCCTAAAACTGAAGCATGATGCAAAAAGCAACTCTTAATCCGACCCCGGACCAGACCTTCGAGGTGGAGGGTACCGGTGCCTACGACTTTGCGCGGGTTCTGGCCCGTTCGCGCGAGATGGAGCGCGGGGGCAATGTCGAGGGGGCCTGCAACGAACGTTATGCGGCTTTCCAGCGGCTGGCGGAGCTGATTCCCGACAACGAGGAGGTCATTCTCGAGTGGAACCACCGCAACAGCCGTGCGGCGCTCGAGCTGATTCATGCCTCGGCCGTCGACCACTTCCTCATCGACGATTTCGAGCTGTCGGCCGCGCTGCTCGAGATGCTGCTCGAACTCGACCCGGAGGACCACCTCGAGGGGTCGACGCTGCTGGCCTTCGACTACGTGGCGATGGACGAGCAGGAGCTCTTCGACGAGGTGGTCAACGACATCTCGGACAAGTATGCCGACCGCACGCTGCTGCTTCTGTGGTCGGGCTTCCGCCGCGAAGGGCGGCTCTCCGAGGGGGAGCTGCACCGCTTCAAGGTGAAGTTCGCCCCCTTCTATGCGGAGTTCACCGCCGCGGAGCATCCGGCCGACGAGGCCTACCTGCGCGATATCGAGAGCGAGCACCCCTCGGTCGGCGCCCAGGCGCGCGAGCTGTGGCTGCGGACCGAGAACCTCTGGGCCCGCTGGCCCGAATTCATCGCGGCGCTGCGGGCATAGCGCGCGGGCGGAGCACGAAACAGGCGGACGGCCGACACCCTCAGTGAGTGTCGGCCGTCCGCTTCGCTTTCCGGGGAGGCGGGAGTCTCCCTCCTATTCCTTTTCGGTCAAGGCGCGGAAACAGTGGCGGCAGACGGGCTCGTAGGAGTCCTGCGCGCCGAGCATCACCTGCTTGTCGTCGGCCGTGAGGCGGTGGGAGTGGTGGGCCAGGTTGCCGCAGCGGACGCAGATGGCGTGCACCTTGGTCACATACTCGGCCGTGGCCATCAGCGCGGGCATCGGCCCGAAGGGCTTGCCCGTGTAGTCCATGTCGAGCCCGGCCACGATGACGCGGATGCCGCTGTCGGCCAGCTTGCGGCACACCTCGACGATGCCCTCGTCGAAGAACTGCGCCTCGTCGATGCCCACCACGTCGACATCCGACGACATGAGCAGGATGTTCTGCGCCGTGTCGACCGGCGTCGAGCGGATAGCGTTGGCGTCGTGCGAGACGACCTCCTCCTCCGAGTAGCGCACGTCGATGCGCGGTTTGTAGATTTCGACCTTCTGATGGGCGAACTGTGCCCGTTTGAGGCGGCGGATGAGCTCCTCGGTCTTGCCCGAGAACATCGAGCCGCAGATGACTTCAATCCAGCCCTTGCGGCTGGCATTTTCCAAAAACATAGGGATTTATTGACTCTTCTCTGGTATTACGTAGGTCCGTCGTGGCGCGGCCGGGCCTTCCCGTCGTCGGTGCCCGGCCGTTGTCGTGCCCGCTGTCGTCGGTGCCCGGCCGTCGTCGGTGCGGGGCCCTTGTGGGCGCCGGCCGCGGCGGGGCGCCGGTGCGGCTACTGGCAGTCGTCGATGCGGGTGATGTGGGCGCCGAGCGCGTTGAGACGCCGGTCGATGTCCTTGTATCCGCGGTCAATCTGGCCGACGTTCTGTATGGTCGAGACCCCTTCGGCCGACATGGCGGCGATGAGCAGCGCCACACCGGCACGGATGTCGGGCGAGGTCATCCGCGTGGCACGCAGCCGGATGCGGTGGTCGTGGCCGATGACCGTGGCGCGGTGCGGGTCGCAGAGGATAATCTGGGCCCCCATGTCGATGAGCTTGTCGACGAAGAAGAGGCGGCTCTCGAACATCTTCTGGTGGATGAGCACGGCACCCTTGGCCTGCGTCGCCACCACGAGGAAAATCGAGAGCAGGTCGGGGGTGAGTCCCGGCCACGGTGCGTCGGCGATGTTCATGATGGAGCCGTCGAGGAAGGTGTCGATGCTGTAGTGCTCCTGGGCGGGGATGTAGATGTCGTCGCCCCGCTGTTCGAAGCGGATGCCCATGCGGGCGAACTGGGCGGGGATGATGCCCAGATTCTCGTAGGAGACGTTCTTGATGGTGAGCTCCGACTGGTTCATGGCGGCCATGCCGATGAAGCTGCCCACCTCAATCATGTCGGGGAGCATCGTGTGTTCGGTGCCGCCGAGCGCCTCGACCCCCTCGATGGTGAGCAGGTTGGAGGCGATGCCCGAGATGCGGGCGCCCATGCGGTTGAGCATGCGGCAGAGCTGCTGGATGTAGGGTTCGCAGGCGGCGTTGTAGATGCGTGTGGTTCCCTTGGCCAGCACGGCGGCCATGATGATGTTGGCCGTACCGGTCACCGAGGCCTCGTCGAGCAGCATGTAGGTGCCCTGCAGGTCGGCGCCCTCGACCATGAAGAATTCGTCGGCGATGTCGAAGTTGAACTTCGCGCCGAGCTTCTGGAAGCCGAGGAAGTGGGTGTCGAGCCGGCGCCGTCCGATTTTGTCGCCACCCGGCTTGGGGATGAAGCCCTTGCCGAAGCGGCCGAGCATGGGGCCGATGAGCATCACCGAACCGCGCAGGCGTGCGCAGCGGTTGCGGTAGTCCTCCGAACGCAGGTAGTCGAAATCGATATCGGCGGCACGGAACGCGCAGGCGTCCTCCGAGAGCCACTCGACCTCGACGCCCATGCATCCGAGCAGCTCGATGAGCTGGAGCACGTCGAGGATGCGCGGGATGTTGCGCACGACGACCCGCTGGGGGGTGAGCAGCGTTGCGCAGAGGATTTCAAGGGCCTCGTTCTTTGCGCCCTGGGGGGTGATTTCACCGTGGAGGCGGTGTCCGCCTTCTACCTGGAATATGGCCATAGTCTCGCTATTTTTCGATAAAGATAGGAAGAATTCGGCGCTTTTCCCCCGAACCGGAAGAAATATTTTCCGGAAAAATTTTTGCGGATAACTTTTTTGTTGTACTTTTGCAGTCCGTAAAATAGTCTAAAACAATAAAAACTATACAGCTATGGCAATGAAGAGAACATACCAGCCCTCGCGCCGGAAGAGAATCAATAAGCATGGTTTCCGTCAGCGTATGGCTACGGCCAACGGACGCAAGGTACTGGCGGCCCGTCGTGCCAAGGGACGTAAGAAGCTCACCGTTTCGGACGAGTCGACGTTCAAGTACGCTTAATTGCGGAAATGCGGTTACGCTGGGCCGGCTGTTTCGACAGTCGGCCTTTGTCGTTTTGGGGCGGCAACTCGTTTCGTGCCCGCCGCTCCCAGTGCGCTGCCGCTTTCCGGGTGCCGGCATGTTGTGCCGGCTGCCGTATTTTGTGAGCCAGCCGCTCCTGGTGCCAGCCGCTCCCGGTGTGCCTGCCGCTTCCTAAGCCGGGCGCTTCCCGGGTGCCGGCGTGCTGTGTCGGCTGCCGTATTTTGTGAGCCAGCCGCTCCTGGTGCCCGCCGCTCCCGGTGCTCGCCGCCGTGTGCGCCGCTGCAGGGGCGCCTATGGCTGCCGCGCCATGCCCCGTGCGGGCAGCAGTCCGTTTCCCCACCTGAAAACATCCGACCTCCGATGGACGAATTCCCGAACAGCAATTCCGGCTCCGGTGCCGTCATCTGCACCGGGCGCCTTCGTCTGCGTCCGTGGCGCGAATCGGACGCGGCCGAGCTCTATGCCCTGGCCAGCGACCGGCACGTCGGTCCGGCGGCGGGGTGGCTGCCTCACCGGAGTGTGGCCGAGAGCCTTCTGGTTATCCGTGTGGTCTTCTCGGCTCCCGAGACCTATGCCGTCGAACTGCTCGAGACGGGACGGGTCGTGGGGTGCGTCGGGCTGCTCTTTCCCGAGCGGAGCAACTTCCCCATCGGCCCGCGCGATGCCGAGGTGGGCTATTGGCTCGGTACGCCCTATTGGGGGCGCGGGCTGATTCCCGAGGCGGTGCGCGCACTCATCCGCAGGGCTTTCCGTACGTTGGGGCTCGAGAACCTCTGGTGTGGTTGCTACGAGGATAACCGCAATTCGCTGCGGGTGCAGCAGAAGTGCGGCTTTCGCCCCCACAGCCGGCTCTGCAACCGGCTCAACGAGGCGACGGGCGAGCGCCATACCGAGCTGGTCGGCCGCCTTACGCGCGAGGAGTGGCTCCTCTTTTCCGACTGCGGCCGATAATATTCGGCCCATGTCTCCGTTATCTTCGTACATACGATTTTTCCCGAATATCTTTTTGCCATGATAACCATTCGCCGTGCTACCGAGAGCGACGCTCCGCTGATTCGCCGCCTTGCCGAGGAGGCCTTCCCGGCTACCTATTGCGAAATCCTGACCCCCGCCCAGATTGACTACATGATGGAGTGGATGTATGGCGCGGAGAGCCTCCGCAGTCAGTTCCGCGAGGGTCATGTCTACTTCATCGCCTCGTGCGACGACACGCCGTGCGGCTATGTCTCGGTGCAGCGCGAGAGCGAGGCGCTCTACCACCTTCAGAAAATCTACGTCCTGCCCGCCTTCCAGGGGCGGGGTGTGGGTGCCGCGCTCTTCCGCCGGGCGGTCGACCACATTCGCGGCGAGCATCCGGCGCCCTGCCGCATGGAGCTCAATGTCAACCGCCACAACCGGGCGCTGCACTTCTACGAGCGGATGGGGATGCGCAAGCTGCGCGAAGGGGACTTCCCCATCGGCAACGGCTACTACATGAACGACTACATCATGGGGCTCGACATCCGTTAGCGCTCCGCCGCCGGTCGTTCGTTCTTTTTTGCCCTCTTCGGCTTCCGAGCTCTGCCTTTGCAGGGCTTTTTTGGGCTTTTCCTCTCGGCGGAGCTCCGTTTTTGCCCGGTTCGGCGAGGTCGTTTCGGGAACTTCGGGTTATACCTTATATATATAAGGGCCTCCGCCTCCGTTTTTGTCCTGCGTCAAGGCCGAATCCGTCACGGCGTTTCGCCCTCTGGAGGCTGCCTGCCTCCTTCAGAGGGCCGAATCTTCGGGCGGTTCGGTCTCCCTGCAAGATTTTCCTCCTCTTTTTTCGAAAAAAAGAGGGGCGAACAGCTCCTCTCCGGAGGACTCGTCTTCCCGCTTTCTGTTGTTTCTGCCTCCACCGGAGCCGCTTTTTTCGGTCCGAAGAGTCCTTCGTCCGAACTTTTTTCGGGAAAATCACCCCTTCTTTCGGGGATGGCGAACCGCCTTTCGGAGCTCCAGTTGTCGGAAGCTCGTGCGTGGGGGAGTTGTCCGCCGGCCCGCCAGAGGGGTGTAATTCGCCTGCGGCCCCCTGAGGGCAGAATTTTCGGCTGGAGTGTAAATTGCAGATTTACAACGTTGTTGTAAATTCGGCGAAAAAATATTCAAAAAAATCTTTAAAAAGTTTGTAAAAAAGCTAAAAAAGTCTTTATCTTTGCACCCGCTTTGAGAGAG
>DGYMI06202__coassemble_927_pt1 | contig 130579 bp, 106 predicted proteins | sample DGYMI06202__metabat2_low_PE_006 | metagenome-assembled genome bin DGYMI06202 | reverse complement strand
TTGGCCGCAAAGAGGGTGTCGCCGCTGCTTGAGATCTGAACGCGGCACGGCTCCAGCCATCCGTTTGCAATCCACCGGTCGAGCGTCGGACGTGCGACGCCCAGCGCCTCGGCAAGCTCCTTTTTGTTGAAGAGCCGGCTGCCGTTTGCCATCAGATAGCGCTCGCCCTTGTGCACGCCCAGCCAGTAGTCGAAGCGGCGGAGGATTGCGTCGGCATCCTTCAGCTTCGGCTCATACCGTTCGTAAGCCCATACGTGCAGGCTCGACGGATCGAATCCGGCAAACTCCGGCCGCTGTTGCAGCTCCCGGACGAGCGTTTCGAAGCTCTCCAGTTCGGAGGCCCGGATCGTTATTTTTCGACGGCGCGGCATGGCAGGCTATCTCTTTTTTGCACGGTATCGCTGATGGGGATGTTTCGGCATATTGGGATATTCACGTTCCAACAACCCTTCGGCAACCATGATGGGTATGGCTCTGTTTTTCAGGTATCTTAGACTCTTTCCTACTTTGTTAGCTATGGTTTCCAGCGATTCGAAATCAACACATGCGAGCAGAATGGCAGTGTGCAATTCGCTGGATGATAATCTTCTGCGCCTTTCCTTGTCTGGAGAGCTAGCAACATTACTAGCAACATTACTAGCAACATTACTAGCAACATTCCCGGGAAGTCCCCCCTCCTGGAATTTTTTGTTGATTCTGTAGTGCGTGCCGCGGCCGATTCCCTCGGGAATAAGGTATCGGTCGTTACATAACTCTTTGAGCAACTTTGTGATATCGGCACTGTGCTTGTCCAATACCAATTGCATTCGGTAGTTGGTGATCTCGCCCTCGCTGCAACAGGTTGCCAGTGTCATCAACTTGTTGTGTTCTATGGACGTTATGTCCTCACCGAACAGGGATTTCAGATAGGAGATGACCTCATCGGACAACAAACTGACTAGGGGCAATGTCAATACAACTTTGTCGGGATGAGTAATCTCCTCGATTCGCGGATTGCGGTAATTTGCCTTTTTCCAACCTTGCATGATCTTGTCGGCACCGCTTCCGGCCTTTTCCGCTGAACCGATCAGCATGAACATCGTTTGCAGGGCCTTGTTGCGGCATACGCTATTGCCTCCCTGATAATATTGGGCAATGGAGAGCAGCAGGGAACCTGGATTGGAGAATATGTAACAATCCTTGTGTAGCTCGATCGTAATGTTCGAGTCGACCGAATAGTCGCAATGGACCAGAGCATTGATAAACGCTTCGCGTAGAGCCGTATGTGTCGGCGTTTCGTCCTCTCTGATGCCGTCCTTCAGGGCGAAAGGCTTGGGCAGGGCTGCGGCCAGCTTGGGATAGACCCGGTAGTAGAATTGGAACAGATTCGCCTCCCAGGTACCGTCCGGACAGATGCGGTCTGTCCAGCGGTCGTCGGGATTGGAACTGAAATATTCACGGTAATCGGGAAAGTATTGCGGACATCCGTAAGCGTCGGTGATGCTGTCCGTTTTGCCGAACATCAACAGACCGGCAAGCGTCAGTCCCTCGATCTTCTCTCGCCGATCGATCCGGTAACCCTTCAATTTCATCAGGAAATGTTTGTCGTCCAGCAGCAGCCACGGATGATCGGGGCTTTTGGTTGCGACCAGCCGGCGGTATTGCTCAAGAGTTGCCTTGTCAATATCCTGCTCGATGGTAAATTCGGGCAGAATTTTGTAATCACGGGGATGCTCCGTGATATCGGCGTCGGCGAACATGCGTTGGATTTCGCTTGCATCGCACCGATAGTCTCCTTCGTAATTCCGCTTGAATGTATTCTCGGGGTTGTTATGCAGATATACGGGAATCTTGTTGCGGGGAGCCCGTGGCACATTGAACACCAGGACATAGCTCCCGTTGTATTCGCCATCCTGCACGTCTTTATCCTGCAGGATGTTTGCGCTGCAATGAGCCTTGTTGTTTACGTTGTCCCAAAACTCTTTTTTGTATTTGCGCGCCTGTTCCAGTGTGATGCCGTCAAGTGTGAATTTTCCGTCCTTCTCTTTGACGCCCAATACGATGACTCCACCTTGCGTATTGGCGAAAGCGGAGTAGGTCTCCCACAGGCTGCCCGGAAACCCTCCCCTAGCGGATTTGAACTCCACCTCGGCCGATTCACAGTCGGCCATCAGAGATTCGATTTTTTCTATAAAATCGTAGTTGTCGAACAGTGTTAATTCCTGCGTATCGTCTTTCATTGCATCAGTCTGTTTGAACAAAGTTAAGAAAATTCCCGGACAACACTCTTTAAGATTATCGGGTTGTGTTGCTTGCCCCCGAAAAATAGGGGTGGCTCATCAACTCCAGGGCGGTCTGCTCCTCAGTGATCTTGATGTATTTCATAAACTCCCGTTCGGTCTTGTGGCCCGTGATCTTCATGATGGCGATGGTCGGGATTCCCGCCAAATACATGTTTGTTGCGCCGCTGCGGCGTGCCGTGTGGGTCTTCACCAGGTCGCACTTCTCGACCAGCCGGCTCTTCTTTTCGCCATTTTCGATGTAGTAGACCTCGACCTTCTCCGTGATGCCCGCCTCGCGCGCAATCTCCTTGATGAGGTGGTTTACCTTCTGTTCGTAGGTTCTCGGCAGCCGGTTGTCGTACTTCTCCAGGATGGCCTGCAGCTCGGGCCGGACCGGAATGACGACGTGGTTGCCGGTCTTCTGCTGCTTGAGGTCGATGACCTGCTGTCCGTTCTCCAGCGTGCGGATGTTGCCTTCGTTGATGGTCGAGTAGTCGCTGAAGCGCTGCGCTGTGTAGCACCCCACCAGAAAAATGTCGCGGGCAACATCCTTGTGCCGGTTTTTCGAGAGGTCGAGCGCGGCGATGGCCCGGATCTCCGACTCCGTGAGATAGATGTTCTCCACGTCGGCCGTCAGCACGCGGAACTTGCGGCTCTCGATCGCCCCGTTGTCGTGCAGTCCCTCCTCGCGGGCCGCGCGCATGATGATCTTCAACTCCTTGACGTGGCGGCCGATCGTATTGACGGAGTAGTTCTTGGCGGTGAACCAGGCGACGAAGTCGTCGTAAAACTTCAGGTCGATGTCGGCAAAGTCGAACTGCTTGCGTTTGGCTTTGCAGTACTCGTCGAACTGCACGACAAACCCCTTGTAGTTCTTGATGGTCGAGGGGCCGTAGCGGAGTTTGTGGATGTTCAGCCGGGTGCCCTCCTCCATCTCGCGCGTGAAGCGGGCGATGTAGTCGCCGAGCGATTCGCGACTGCGGGCACGGCGTCCGGTAGTGAGGCTGCGCGGGTGGTGGAAGCTGTAGATGATCTTCTCCAGCCGCGTCTTCGTCATCGCGTGCTCGGGATCCTTGGCAATCTCTCCGAGGATGTGGCTGCGCAGTTCGGAGAGGTTCTTGGTCAGCTCGCGCCCCTGCTGCTCGGTGAAGTCATCGGTAAAGGTGAGGCGGCTCTTGACCGTCTGCCGCTTGTTGTCCCAGGCGTCCGTCAACACCATATATTGGCTGTCGACGTAGAACTGGTTGCCACGGCCAACCGTGAAGAGAATTTGGATTTTGACCAGTTTGTTTTTCTGGGTTGAGCGGATGCGGTAGCAGAATGAAGCCATAGGTCAGGAGGTTTTGTCTGCTGCAAATGTAATCATTTTTGTCATACATTTGTCATACATCGGCCGAATTTTCGAAAACTTCCAGACCTCGCAGTTGATGAAAAATAGCTGTAAAATGTTGATATATAGATAAAATAAAATTAAAATCGGTAAAATTCGATTCAAATTTATGGCGTCCGCTTCAGACCTCACATAAACCGCGTTGTAGATGCCTGCAACGCGGTTTTCGTTTTTTGTCGGCCCTGTTTTGTCCTGCCGTTGTGAGGCAAGTTGCCGTTTTCCGGGCCGGTATGGGGCTTGGGGGGCATGAATTGATTTGCATCAATCTCCTGTTTGCGTGAGTTCCTTAATTTTGTCTTCGAAAGTATGGCGCCGGCACAGGACTTTTTCCCGGCTTCGTTTGCCTCCATGCGCTTGTCTTTGGTTGGAGGTCTCTTCCGGCAGGCATATGAACGCAAATACAAATAAAACGGTAAAAAAATGAAAACGGTTGTTTCTGTGATTCTTCCGCTGGCAATGGCCTTGAATCTGTCGGCTCAGAATTTTACGTTCAGGGGCCAGTTTGCCGATGTCGCGAATGATACGCTGTCGATAAGCTATGTTGTGTGTGAACCGGAAAAGAGGGTGGTCAATGCCGCAGTTCCCGTCGATGGCGAGGGCCTCTTCACCTACGGCTGCTCTCTGGGACAGGCCTGCCAGGCCTCTCTTGTTGTTCGCTCGACCGGCCGGGAGGAGTTTCTCTTTTTCGTCCCCGGCGAGCGTGCGGAGGTGGAGGGGCCCTTTGCCTCCGCCAGCGACTGGCGCATCGGGGGTTCGGCCTTCTATCAGCGGTTCGACAGCCTCCGGCAGCAGCTGGTGCCCTTCTACCGGGAGTTTGACGCCGTGCGGGCGCGGTATGAGCGGGATGTGGCCGGGGGACTCGACCGCACGGAGGCCGACAGCATCCGCGGGGCTGCCAATCGCGCCATAAACAGGCGGTTGTGGGAGGTTTCCGGCCGATACCTGAGCAGCCATACCGATGACGAGCTCTCGGCCGTGCTCCTGCTCAATCAGGACTATACGGAGATAATGCCTGCCATTCGGAGGCTCTCGCCCGAGGTACGGAACGGGCGTTTCAGGAGCTACATCGACGGGATAGAGTCCATATTCTCCCGCGTTGCCCGGGAGCAGCAGGCGGCCGCAGCAGCGAGGCTCGAGTTGGAGGAGGGCCGTCCAGCGCCGGACTTTACACTGAAGGACATCAACGGCGAGGAGTTCCGGTTGAGCGCTCTTTTCGGCCGGGGCAAGTATGTGGTTGTCGACTTCTGGGGCTCGTGGTGTTCCTGGTGCATCAAAGGATTTCCCGCCATGGAGGAGTACTACCGCCGTTATGGAGAGCGGTTGGAGATTGTCGGTGTGGCCTGCCAGGACCGTGAAGAGCGATGGAAGGCAGCCGTAAGGAGGAGCAATATTCCGTGGCTGCAGGTCTTTTCGCCCGACGGGAGGACGGAGGTGCGCTACGGCGTGAAGGCCTATCCGTTCAAGGTCGTTCTGTCGCCCGAGGGTCGGGTTCTAAAGTGCTTCAATGGGGAGACCGAGGCCTTCTACAAGATGCTTGACAGGTTGTTGCGACAGGATTGACGGCGGCATTGTGCGGGTGCAGCGGCGGGGAGCCTCCTCCCCCGGCGTATGGGAGGCTGGCAGCCGCGAGCGGAAGGGCGCATCCGGATGGAGCGTGCGCCCCGGATGAAACGAAAACCCCTTCCCGGGAGACCGGGAAGGGGTTTTCGTGAGACAAGCGTCCGGAGCGGGTGTCCGGAGGCGGGGTGCGGCAGTCGGCGGAACGTCCGGGTGCCGGGTGCCGGATTCCGGGTGTCGGCTTGTGGCGGTTACTTGCGCCAGAGGGCCGACATCTGCTCGAGGGTCTTGCCCTTGGTCTCGGGAACCGTCTTCCAGACGAAGAGGGCCGAGAGGAGCGACATGAGGGCGTAGATGCAGTAGGTGCCCCCGACGCTCCAGCCGCTCAGCGACGGGAAGGTGGCCGAGACGAGGAAGTTCGAGACCCACTGCGCCGCCACGGCGATGGCCACGGCCTGCGAGCGGATGGTGTTGGGGAAGATTTCCGAGATGAGCACCCAGCAGATGGGTCCCCACGACATCATGAACGAGGCCGTGTAGAGGATGATGAAGACGAGCGCCGCAAGGCCGATGGCGTCGGTGAACGAGAGCACGGCGAGGGCCAGCATGCCAATCATCATGCCCGTCGAGCCAATCATCAGCAGCGGCTTGCGTCCCACGCGGTCGACCGTGAAGATGGCCACCACCGTGAAGATGATGTTGACGATGCCCATGACCACCGTCTGGAGCATCGACGCGTCGCCCGTGGCTCCCATGTTGGCGAAGATGCGCGGCGCGTAGTAGAGCACCACGTTGATGCCGATGGCCTGCTGGAAGAACGAGAGCAGGACGCCTACCACGATGACCTTGCGGCCGTAGGCGAAGAGGCGTTCGCGCCGCTCGTGGACCGTCGACTTGATGTCGGCCAGAATCGTGCGCGCCTCCGCGGTGCCGTTGATGCGCTCCAGAACGGCGAAGGCCTTCTCGTCGCGGCCCTTGAGTGCCAGGAAGCGCGGTGTCTCGGGGACGAGCAGGATGAGCAGCAGGAAGGCGCCGGCCGGGAAGGCCTCCGAGAGGAACATGCGCCGCCAGCCGATGGCGACCATCGCCTGCTGGATGGCTTCGGACGTATCGCCCAGATTGTTGCGGATGAGGTAGTTGACGAAGTAGACGACCAGCATGCCGAAGATGATGGCGAACTGGTTGCACGAGACGAGCGTGCCGCGGATGCGCGCCGGCGAGATTTCGGCGATGTACATCGGGCACAGGGCCGAGGCCAGGCCGACGCCCACGCCGCCGATGATGCGGTAGAAGTTGAACGAGACGAGCAGTGCGCGGGAGGCTTCGCCGTAGGGCAGGATGCCGCTTTCGGGCCACCACGACCCGACGGCCGAGACGAAGAAGAGCACGGCGGCCAGGATGAGCGAGCGCTTGCGCCCCAGGCGCGAGGCGCAGAGGCCCGAGATGGCGCCGCCGAGGATGCAGCCCAGCAGGGCGCTCGAGGCGGTGAAGCCGTGGAGCCAGGCCGTGTAGGTGAAGTCCCGGGCCGTGCGGAAGAATTGGTCGAGGGCCTGTTCGGCGCCCGAGACGACGGCCGTGTCGTAGCCGAAGAGCAGACCGCCGATGACGGCGACCAGCACGATGGAGAGCAGGTAGGTGCGGCTCCCCGTTTTGGGTTCCGAGGTCATGTTTTTCGGGTGGGTTTAGGCGTGGCGACCCGTTTCGGTGCGGCACGTCGGCCGCCTGCCGCCCGGCGCGGGGTCGGGCGGCAGGGGCATGCGGCGTGCCGCGAAACGCACCGTGCGGTGCGTTCCGGGCAGGAATCCGGCGAGTCGCCGGGTGGGGGTTATACGTACATGTTGACGATGGCCTCGAAGAGCTCCTGTTTGCCGCTGTGCTGCACGGGTTCATGCGTGCGGGCGTAGTCGGCGACCTGCTCGAGCGTCAGGCGGCCCTCCTCGAAGGCCTTGCCTTCACCCGAGTCGTAGGAGGCGTAGCGCTCCTTGACCATCTGCTCGTAGGGCGAGTTGTCGAGGATGTCGGCGGCGATGAGCAGCGCGCGTGCCATGACATCCATGGCCGAGATGTGGGCGATGAAGATGTCCTCCAGGTCGGTCGAGTTGCGGCGCGTCTTGGCGTCGAAGTTCGTACCGCCGCCCTGAAGGCCGCCGCCGCGGAGGATGACCATCATGGCCTGTACCATCTCGTAGAGGTCGATGGGGAACTGGTCCGTATCCCAGCCGTTCTGGTAGTCGCCTCGGTTGGCGTCGATGGAGCCCAGCATGCCGGCGTCGACGGCGCACTGCAGTTCGTGTTCGAAGGTGTGGCCGGCCAGCGTGGCGTGGTTGACCTCGATGTTGACCTTGAAGTCCTTGTCCAGACCGTGGGCGCGCAGGAAACCAATCACCGTCTCGGTGTCGGCGTCGTACTGGTGCTTCATCGGCTCCATGGGTTTGGGCTCGATGAGGAACGTTCCCTTGAAGCCCTTGGCGCGGGCGTAGTCGCGGGCCATGCGGAGCATGGTGGCCATGTGCTCCTTCTCGCGCTTCATGTCGGTGTTCAGCAGCGACATGTAGCCCTCACGGCCGCCCCAGAAGACGTAGCAGTCGCCGCCCAGCTCGATGGTGGCGTCAATGGCGTTCTTGATTTGCAGCATGGCGCGGGCGGCGGCGTCGAAGTCGGGGTTGGTCGAGGCGCCGTTCATGTAGCGGGCGTGGCCGAAGACGTTGGCCGTGCCCCACAGCAGGCGAAGACCCGTTTCGGCCTGTTTCTGCTTGATGTAGGCGACGATTTCCTTCAGGTTCTGCTCGTACTCCTCGGGGGTTGCCGCTTCGTCAATCAGGTCGACGTCGTGGAAACAGAAGTACTCGATACCCATCTTCTGCATGAATTCGAAGCCGGCATCGACCTTGTTGCGGGCACGCTCCATGGCCGTTGCACCCTCGTTCCAGGGGAACTTCTTGGTGCCGCCGCCGAACTGGTCGCCGCCTTCGGCGCAGAGGGTGTGCCACCACGCCATCGAGAAACGGAACCAATCCTTCATCTTGCGGCCGCGTACGACGCGCTCGGGGTCATAGTAATGGAATGCGAACGGATTCTTCGAATCCTTGCCCTCGAAGGGGATTTTCCCTACGGAGGGGAGATACTCTTTGGTTGACATAATATAAGTGAATTGATTTGTAGGGTTTTCGGGTGTTAAAGGTCGATTTGCGATTCTACCAGCGTGCGCCACTGCGCGTAGCGCTCTTCGAGCGCATCGCGGTCGGCCGGGGCAGGGTCGACCGCATCGACGCGGCGCAGCGATGCGAAGGCCTCCTCGCGCGAGCGGTAGAGCCCCGCGCCGAGAGCGGCTCCGCGGGCTGCGCCCAGCGAACCGTCGGTGTTGAAGAGTTCGATTCGGGCCCCCGTCAGCGTGGCGAGCGTCTGACGGAAGAGGGGCGAGAGGAAGAGGTTGGCCGCGCCGGCGCGGATGACGGCGGGGTCGAGCCCCAGCGGGCGCATCAGGTCGAGGCCGTAGCGGAACGAGAAGGCGATGCCCTCCTGCGTGGCGCGCAGCAGGTGGGCCGTCGTGTGGCGGTTGAGGTCGAGGCCGTGGATGCAGGCTCCGGGGCAGCGGTTGCCCAGCACGCGTTCGGCTCCGTTGCCGAAGGGCACGACCAGAACGCCGTCCGAACCGGCGGGGGCGCTCTCGGCCAGACGGTTCATCGAGGCGTAGTCGAGCGTCTGCTGCGTGACGTTGCGGCGCATCCACGAATTCATGATGCTCGTGCCGTTGATGCAGAGCAGGATGCCGTAGCGGGGCTGTGCGGGACGGTGGTTGACGTGGACGAAGGTGTTCACGCGCGAAAGCGGGTCGGCGCGGCGCGTGTCGACCACGCCGCTCGTTCCTCCCGTGGCGGCCACTTCGCCGGCCTCCAGTACGTTGAGCGAGAAGGCGTTGTTGGGCTGGTCGCCCGCGCGGTAGGAGATGGGCGTGCCGGCCGGGATGCCGAAGCGCTCCTCGGCCTGCCGGTCGGTGCGGGCTCCGATGCCGATGCTCTCCCGGGCAGGGGGGAGCATCGAGTGGGGGATGCCGTAGTAGTCGGCCACGAAGTCGGCGCGCCGCTCCTCGGCGAAGTCCCACAGAATCTGTTCCGAGAGGCCGCTGACGGTGGTCGAGATGTCGCCCGAGAGGCGGTAGGCGATGTAGTCGCCCGGAAGCATCACCCGGTCGATGCGGGCGAAGAGCTCGGGTTCGTTGCGGCGGACCCAGGCCAGTTTCGAGGCGGTGAAGTTGCCGGGCGAGTTGAGCAGATGGCTCAGGCAGCGTTCGCGGCCGAGCGTTTCGAGGGCCTCGGCGCCGATTTCGACGGCGCGCGAGTCGCACCAGATGATGGCCTTGCGCAGAGGGCGTCCCTCTTGGTCGACGCAGACCAGGCCGTGCATCTGGTAGGTGATGCCGATGGAGGCGACGTCGTGAAGCGAGTGTCCCGCAGCGCGGATGGCATCGATGCCGACGCCGACGTAGTGCCACCACAGGTCGGGGTCCTGTTCGGCCCAGCCGCTTCGGATGGCCTCGATGGGCATCTCCTGGGCCGGTTGGGTGGCCGAAGCGACGCACGCGCCCGATTCGATGTCCATGAGCGAGACCTTCACCGACGAGGAGCCGATGTCTATGCCTAAACTTTTCATTTTTCGGTTGGGTTTGAGTGTGGTTGCCGGAAGTCCGAAATCCGGCAAGTAAAATTAGGCATAACTTTGCTTTTCTGCAAACCTTTGCCTCCTTTTTCGCCCGGAGGAGCGGGAGGGGTGCTCCGACGGAGCGGGGGTGGAGCGGAGGCTGCCGGTTCAGAGCAGCGGTCGGAGCTGCGAGGCGGGCGTGAGGCGCATCGTGGCGTAGTCGATGCCCGAGAGGAGGCAGAGTCCGGGTCGTTTGCCCGGCTCGACGCTCCCCAGCTCGTGCTCCATGCCCAGCGCGCGGGCGCCGTGGAGCGTGGCCCAGGCGATGAGCTCCGCGAGCGGCACCTCGGCCAGCAGCCGCATCTCCTCGAAGAGCGACATGGCGGGGTTGGAGGCCGGCGAGTCGGTGCCCAGGCAGATGAGGGCGCCGTTGCGCCGCAGCAGCTCGACCGGGGGGCGAAGTCCCGAGATGTGGCGGTTCGAGCCGGGGCAGAGGCACCAGTAGAGCGGTGCGGTGAAGTGTTCGCGCAGCAGGTCGATGTCCTCCTGCGTCGTGCAGGTGGCGTGGACCAGCAGCAGCGAGCGGTCGCGGGGCGTCTGCTCGACCAGACGGCGTGTCGGCGAGCCGTAGTGGAGGAAGTCGCACGCGAGCCCCTCGCTGCGGTACCACTCCCACAACTCGCCCCGCTGGCGGAAGAGTTCCCTCTCGCCCGGCGTTTCGAGGTAGTGGAGCGAGAGCGGCGCGTCGCCCCGCGCGGCCAGTTCGGCGAAGGGGGCCTGCTGCACGGCGTAGAGCGAGTGGGGCGTGGCCGAGGTGTCGGGTTCGGCGAGCAGCGGCGCGAGGTGGTCGGTCGTACTGCCGCGCAGCCCGAAGAACTCGGCGAAGGTGTGGTAGCGCAGCGCGCTGCGGCGCTTGGTGGCGAAGGAGCTCAGGCCGTTGGAGGTGTCGCCGACGGCGCGGATGCCGCGGCTGCGCATGGCGGCGTCGGTGCGGTCGGCTGCCCGGCGGCGCTCGTCGGCCGTTGCCGCGTGGCGGTAGGCCCGCAGCGCGCGGATGAAGCCCGTGAAGCCGCATCCCGCGGGGATGGCTCCCCCGAGGTGCGCGAGTTCGAGGTGGCAGTGGGCGTTGACCAGCCCCGGGAGGAGCACTCCGCCGTAGAACTCCACGCCGGCGAGGCGGTCGGGCTCGGCGCACTGCTCCACGCCGAGGACCTCACCGTCGGCGGCGACCGTCACCAGCGGGTGGCGGAGGAACCCCTCGGGGCTCCAGAGCAGGTTAGAGGCTATCCTTCGGATGGGCTGCCCGGAAGAATTCATCGGCGAAGATGCGGATGTCGAGTTGGCGGAGGTAGAGGCTCTCCACGGCCTGGCGCGTGGGGGGCGTGTAACGGATTTCGAGGTCGCGCAGCGTGACGGAGGGGCGTTTGGCCCCTTCGCGCGGGAGGAAGAGGTTGAGATGCAGCTCGCGCGTGGTGCTGTCGGCCGTATAGCGGCGCGTGAAGCGCTCCTCCTTGTTGCGGCGCATCGTGAAGGTGTAGCTGCTCGTGCGGGAGCCGTCGGTGCGGATGAGCCATGCCGAGCCGCGCAGCCCCGGATTGCGGTCGAGCGAGTCGACCAGGTAGTTCACCGTGAGGTTGTATTCGCCCGGGAGGAGGCTGTCGAGCCGGATGTGGAGCCGCGCCGTGTCGCGCAGCGAGCGCACGCGGACGAGCGAGTCGGCAAGGACCGTGCGCGTGAAGGTGCGGCGCGCCACGTTGTCGATGGTGTCGAGCACCGCCACCTCGTGTTCGTAGCGCAGACCCTCCTCCTCGAGCATGCGGATGGCCTCCTCCACAACGTCGCCCAGGCGGGCGCTCTTGCGCTTCGAGAAGTTGCCGATGGTGTACTGCACGTCCTCGGTGGTGTAGCCGTAGCGGGCGAAAATCGGCTCGTAGATGTTCAGCGAGTCGAGGCTGAGCCGCTCGGTCGACACGTAGGCGTTGGTCAGGAAGGCGTCGTGGAAAATGTGCGCCAGCTCCTCGTCGGAGATGATTTTGTGGCGGACGCAGGCTCCGGTCATCAGGCCGAGCAGCAGCAGCGCCGCCAGACGGATGCGGTATTTCATGGTTCGGTACGTTTTATCATGCTGCGGACCGTCACCCAGGTGATGGTGCCTGCCGTGACGGCGAAGGCCGCTGCGACGGCCAGCAGGTCGCCCCAGCGGAACTCGACCGGGTAGCTCTGCATCAGAAAGCTCTCGGCCGGGATGCGGATGAGTCCGTAGTGCTGCTGGAGCAGCGTGGCTCCGAGCCCCAGCACAAGCCCCAGCACGGCGCCCGAGGCGCTGATGAGCAGCCCCTCCTGGCGGAAGAGCCTGCGCAGGAAGGAGGTGTCGGCTCCCAGGGCGCGGAGCGTCGCGGCATCGTCGCGTTTCTCGACAATGAGCATCGCCAGCGCCCCCACAATCGAGAACGAGGCGATGACGAGCACCAGCAGCGAGATGAAGAAGATGCCCCACTTCTCGTAACGCATGATGCGGTAGAGCGAAGCCTGCATCTCGGCGCGGGTGCGGATGCGGAAGTCGTCGCCGGCGATGCGGGCGACACGCGCGGCAACTTCGGCCGGGTCGGCTCCCGGCGAGGTGCGCAGCAGCAGCGCCGAAGCGCGGTCGGGGTAGTTGAACAGTTCGCGCGCCAGGCGCAGCGAGCTGAGGACGTAGCGTCGCTCGGTGTCGAGGTCGAGGGCGTAGACCCCGCGCGTCTCCACGCGGCGGCGCGTGTAGCTGTCGAGCGGCAGCAGCGTCGAGAAGGAGCTTCGCCGCAGGGCGTAGAGCGTCACCTCGGCGTCGGCCAGCGTGCGGATGCCCAGCGTGTAGGCCATCGTCTGGCCGATGAGGAGCCGCTCGAGCTCGCCGATGCGGAGCCGTGCGTCGCCCGCCGTCATGAGGCTGTCGAGCGGCAGCACGCGCGAATAGGCGTCGTCGGCGCCGCGCAGCGTGGCGACCGCCTGGCGGCCGTGGCGCTCGAGCAGGACGTTCTGTTCGAGGATGAACGAGAGGGCCTCGACCCCCGGCGTGGCGGCCAGGGCCGCCGTGTCGAACCGTGCAGTCTCGAAGGTGGTCCCCTCGGCGGGCGTGAGCGTGAGGTCGGCGTCGAACGTGCCGCCCATCTGCCGGATGAGGCTCTCGAAGCCGTTGAAGACCGAGAGCAGGATGAGCATCGCCGCCACGGGCATGGCTACGGATACGACGCTCAGTCCCGCGATGAGGTTGATGACCGAGTGGGACTTGGGCGCGAAGAGGTAGCGTCGGGCGATATGGCGGGGCAGGTTCATGCGGTGGCGGTGCGGTGTGTGTCGGGTCCTTCGGCGGCGAGGGTGTCGCGGGGCGTGCCGTGGGCCGCGGCGTGCGCTCCGGAGAGCGCAGCGGCGGTATGCCGGCGTCGGGTTCCGCGCTCACCGCCCCGGGCGGAAGGGCGCGGGGCGGGTGGAGGCTCGCGGCGGAGCGGCGGGGGTCAGTGTTTGAGCGCCTCCTCGATGTGCTCGATGTATTCGAGCGAGTCGTCGAGGAAGAACTGCAGTTCGGGAACGTTCTTCAACTGGTTGCGGATGCGCTGGCCCAGGGCGCGGCGGACGAACCAGTTCTCGTGGTCGAGGCGCTCCATGAGCTCGCGGCTCTTCTCGAAGGGGAAGACGCTGATGTAGATTTTGGCATAGCTGAAGTCGGGCGAGACGCGTACCGCCGTGACGGTGACGAGCAGCCCGCGGACCAGCGCGGCGCCCTCCTTCTGGAAGATGTCGGCGATGTCCTTCTGAATCTGCCGGGCGATTTTCTGCTGACGGGTCGTTTCCATGTCGTTATCGTTTTTTCTGGTCGTATTTGAATTCGACTTCGGTCTTCTCACGCTTGTGGCGCGGCAAGAACCAGGTGTCGAAGCCCTCCTTGTTGAAACGGTAGCTCAGGCCGATGCTGATGTTGAGGTTGTCCATCGGCGAACGCAGCGGCGTCGACCAGAAGGGGTTTTCGGTGCCGTCGGTCGAGTTGTCCGCATACTTGTTGCGGTTGCGCACGATGTCCGAATAGCCGAAGTAGTAGCGGGCGCGCAGGTTCAGCTCGAAGCGCCGGATGAGGAAGGCGATGCCGGCGCCGCCGGCAAGGCCGTAGCCCCAGCGGTTGTCGCGCTCGACCTTGAAGTGGTAGTCGCCCTTCCAGTCGGCGGTGCCGGCATCGCGCGCAACCTCGTCCTCGTAGGTCGACGAGATGTTGTAGGAGAAGGTGGCTGCCGCCTCGAGGTAGACCCTCACGTGGCGCTTGAAGAGGTAGGCGTGGGGCTGCCAGACGATGGGCAGCACCACCGAGTTGACGTGGCGCGTGTAGTACTTGTAGTCCTTCTTGTCCTCGACCTGCGAGGCGTTGAGTGCGAACGAGAAGCCCTGCTGGAGAAACTCCAGGTCGGCGCCGAAGCCTCCGACGAAGCGCTGCTTGCCGTAGTAGCGCCACGTCAGGCCGCCGCTGTACATGCCCCAGATGGCACGGGTCTCCTGCGTGGGCTGGAAGCGGGCGTTGCCCATGCCGTAGCCCACGACGAAGCCCAGCGTATGCTGCGCCCGCGCGCCGGTCCCGCAGAACAGCGCCGCGGCCAGCAGTCCTATGATTGCGAATCGTTTCATTGCGTATCTCTGTGCGGCGGCCTCATCGCATGAACATGCCGCCCGTGGTATTCATGGTGTTGTTGAAGCGCTCCTGGTCGGCCTGCCGCTCCTGCATTTCGCGTTCGCGGCGTCCCTTGTCGCCCTCTTTGGCCAGCTTCTCGGCCTCGCGCCGCAGGCGCTGCTCCTCGCGCTCGTCGAGCATGCGGATGAGCGACTCCATCGTCACGGGGGCGAAAATCTGCGACATGTCCATCGTGAACTCCATCTCCCAGTTGGCCTTCGTGGCGAAGGTGTCCTCGCCCTTTTCGTTGGCATAGAGCTCCGTGCGTTCGGGCTGGCGGCGCTCGACGAGGTTGCCGGCGTCCCACTTGCCGTTGCCGTTCATGTCCTCGATGATGCGGAAGCGGATGTCGCCCGCCGGCACGTAGTTGAACTGGCAGAGGCCCCCCGTCAGGTCGCGTTTCTCCTGCTTGAGCGCGCCGTTGCCGTCGAGCAGCTGGATGATGTATTTCGCCCCGTTGTCCGGCGCCGTGACGTTGATTTTCACGGTGGCGAACTTCTCGGGGTCCATCGTCGAATAGTTGCCCGTGATGGAGTCGTTCGAGAAGCCCGCGATGTCGGTGATGGCTCCCGCGGGGATGGTCAGCGTATACTTCTCGGCCGGAGTCCACCCGGCGCGGATGTGCCAGCGGCGCAGATTCGCCGTGTCGCGGACGATGCGTACGGGCACCTCCTCGCGCGTGCTGTCGGGCAGGTTGCGCGTGAGCAGCAGCGAGGCCGAGTCGAGCCGCGCGAGCGGGTAGTCGAAGTCGATGACCAGGTCCTGCTCGGGGTTGATTTCGCCCGTCGAGGAGAACTTGTAGGCGAAGGGGTTCTTCTCGGCTGGCGGCGTCCACTCCTCGCCCGCCTCCTCGGCCTTGCGCTTCTCGCGTTCGAGTTTCTCGCGCTCGCGCTCCTCGGCCTTCGTCTCGATGAGGCGCCACGGGAGCTTCAGCTCCTCAGTCACCTGCTGCAGCTGGCGGATGGAGTCGTGCTTGAAGTAGGTGATGCTGCCCCGGATGGTGTCGGGCAGCGATTCGGCGGGCATGTTGAACCAGAGGGCCACCGTATCGCGGCCGACGGTCTGGGGGTCGATGATGACCCGCTCGTCGGGGATGCTGTCGAAGTGGATGCTCTCGATGCGGGGGTTGGCCGCCGCGAAGTAGAGCATCGCCTGGTGCTGGAGCGGACGGGCCGTCTCGGAGAGCATCTGACGGCGGAACGCCACGTCGGTGAACATGCGGAAGTAGAGCTGCGGCTCGGCCGTCACGTAGCGGCGGATGGAGTCGTACCAGATGGCGAAGTCGGGCAGTTCGGCCGGGTTGTGTAGCTCCTCGATGAAGCCCACCTGGTCGACGCCGGGTTCGTACATCTGGTTGTCGTTCGTATCCTCGATGGCGTAGACGCGGTAGGGGATGGGCTTGAGGTTCTGGGCGATGAAGATGCCGTTGGTCTCGGCGCGGGCGATGACCGCCGGCTTGCGGTTGAAGATGGTCGAGTCGTAGTCGGGGGTCTCGTCCACCGAGTCGGCCGGGTAGAACCAGATGAAGCTCTTCGGCACGGAGTCGGTCTTGTAGCTGTCGGCCGTGTAGCCCGAGAGGACCATCGAGTCGATTTCGTCGCCCGTCGAGAAGACGTAGCGCATCGAGTAGAGCGGGTTGTTCTCGTTGTTGTCCTGGATGGCGCTGCCGAAGTTGAGCGCATAGGTGGTGTTGGGCTCCAGCGTGTCGCGCAGCTGGATGACCAGCCCCCGGCCGCGCAGCGAGAGCGTCGGCTTCTTCTTCATCTGCGGCGAGGTGAAGAACTCCTTCTGCTGGTCCTTGAGCTGGACGAACTCGTCGAACTCGATGTAGATTTTCATGCCGCGCGGGACGGTCGGGATGTTGCGCGTGAAGTTGTCGGGCGTCATGGCGACGATGACCGGAGGAAGCGTGTCCTTCGGTCCGCCCGTCGGCGTCATCATCGTGGCGCAGCGGCTCAGGAGCATCGAGCCGGCGAGCAGCAGGATGCCGAAGCTCACGGCGCGCAGTGCATGTCGGTTGCTGGCGTTCATCGTTTGTGGTTTTTGAGGGTCTCCTCCTTGTCGGCGTCGGGGTCGTAGTTGTTGACGAAGCGCCAGCCCTCCTCGACGTAGACCGAGTCGGTCCGCCACGGGCGGAAGGTGACCTTCGACGAATAGGGGCCGCCCGTGAGGTCGATGTCCTGGCGGCTGTAGGCGTAGCGGCGGTTGCGCGTGTCGGCGACGATGAGCATGATGCGCTCGCTTGTGACGGTCATCGTGTAGAAGCCCGTCTCGGAGTTGCGGGCCGCCGTGGCCATCGGGTTGCGCTTGGTCTCCTCCTCGTCGTACTTCGAGGTGATGATGCCCAGCGTGGCGTCATCGTAGGAGGCTACCTTCCAGTCGGTGGTGTCGACCGCATAGGCATAGGCCTTGAGCGAAGAGAGCAGCTCGGGCGTCGTGCCCTCGGTGGTCTCGACGTAGGGCTCGATGACGTATTGCGCCTCGAGCGGCGGCGTGTAGAAGTCGTTGCGCATGAACCACGACTTCGACTCGTCGTAGTCCTCCTTCCACGGACGGAAGACCACCGTCGAGTAGAGCCGCGGCATGTTCTCGCCGAAGCCCTGCTGGCGGTAGCCGTAGATGCGGTGGGTCGGGTCGACGGCCACCACCAGGGCGCTCGAGCGGCGGATGCGCATCGAGAGCCAGCCGGTTGCCCCCTCGGCCTGGTAGGGTTCGGCCGTGGCTATCGGCGTGTTGTTCTTCTCGGCGGGGTTGTGGCGCGAGGTGATGATGCCCGCCAGCGCATCTTCGTAGGAGACCACCTCCCAGTCGGCCGTATCGGCGGCAAAGGCGTAGGCCGTGGTCCCCTCGAGCGGGGCCACGTCGCTGCCCGAGGCGGTCTGAAGCAGCGGCTTGAGCACGTAGGAGGTGTCGTAGGAGACATCCTCGAAGCAGCCCGCGAAACACGCGAGGATGCAGATGGCGGCCGCTATTCTGGTCTTTATCCCTTTCAGCATGTCGGTTTGTTGTTTTGTTTGAGCGCCGCGAGCATCTCCTCCATGGTCCGGCCTGTGACGGGATGGCGGCGCGTGCGCATGATTTCGCAGAGCGGAACCAGCGCGAACTCCCGTTCGGCGATGAGCGGATGGGGCACGACGAGCCGTTCGTCGTGGATGACCTCGTCGTCGTAGAAGAGGATGTCGATGTCGATGGGGCGCGAGCAGTAGCGGCTTCCCGTGCGGGCCCGTTCGATGGCCTCGGCCGCGCGGTTGCGTCCCAGTTCGTTCTCGATTTGCTCGATGGCGTCGAGCACCTCGTGCGGCGTGAGGTCGGTCGAGACCTCGATGGCCTGGTTCGAGAAACGCTCCTCGGCATCGAAGCCCCACGGGGCGCTCTCGTAGCGGTGCGAGCAGCGCAGTACGGCGCCTACGCGTTCGTTGAGCAACTGTTGTGCCCGTTGCAGGCGCGTCTTCACGTCGCCGACATTTCCTCCCGTCAAAAATACCACACGTGCCATAGCTCTGTCAGTTTCTGATGAATGTGTTTAACGTCGTCCTATCATTTTGCTCACCGCAAGGGCGAAATGGGTGAATACGATGGTGGGGTTGCCGTTCTGCGAGATTTGCGCCATGGCGCTCTCGACCTCGGCCACCAGCGGCTCGATGTTCCACGAGCCGACGAAGGGGCAGAATTTTCGGCAGAAGTCCAGCTCCTCGCCCCACAGGTAGCTGATGGAGTCGATGCCCGCATGGAGCATGAAGCTCTCGCGCAGCAGCCGCGCCGCGTCGCGCAGGAAGGCGCGCTGCTGCTCGCGCGAAAGGGCGGCCACATCCTCGGCCCAGCCCAGCAGTTCGAGGTGGCGGTCGTTGTAGCTCAGGCGCATGAGCGAGCAGAAGAGCTCGAAGTTGTCGTGGCGCAGGGCGTCGCTCTCGCCCGCCGCCAGGCGCTGCAGTTCGAGCAGGTCGCCGTCGGCCAGCCGTGCCATGTCGCGGGCGCGCAGCGGGTCGTCGACGCCGCGGCGCAGCGCCTCGCCCTCGAGCACCTCGGGGGTGAGACGCGGTACGGTGACCTCCTGCGTCCGCGAGAGGATGGTGGGCAGCAGCAGCGTCGGCTGCTCGCTCACCAGCAGGAAGAGCGTCCGTTCCCACGGCTCCTCAAGAATCTTGAGCAGCTTGTTGGCCGCCTCCTCGTTCATCGTCTCGGGCAGCCAGACGAGCATCGTCTTGTACTCCGCCTCGAAGCTCTTGAAGGAGAGCTTGCGGATGATGTCGTCGGCCTCGCGGGCCGAGATGAGTCCCTTGAGCGTCTTGCCCAGGTCGAGGCTGTCGTACCACATCTGCGGCGAGAAGCAGCCGCCCGTCCGGGCGAAGAGTTCGCGGAAGAGGGGCAGGAACTCGTCGCTGCGCACCGCCTCGCCCGACTTCTTGCCCTGGCGGTTCACCGGGAAGACCAGATGCAGGTCGGGGTGGGCCAGCGAGGCAATCTGCCGGCAGTCGGGACACTCGCCGCACGAATCGCCGTCGTGGCGGTGACGGCAGCAGAGGTACTGCACGTAGGCCACCGCCAGCGCCAGCGCCCCGTAGCCGGCGCGACCCGTGAAGAGCTGGGCGTGGCTCACCCGCCCCGCGTCGATGCCCTGCACGAGGTGGCGTTTCAGGTCGTCCTGACCGATTATGTCGGCGAATCGCATAGGTGTCGTCTCCTATTTGTTCCCGGCCGGATGGTCGTTTCCGGTCGGTTGTCCGTTGTCGTTTATGGGTTCGTCTCCGTCCGCATTTGCGGCCGGGGCGGCCGGCTTCCGGTGGCGGAGGGCCGAGCGGAGCATCGCCTTCAGGTCGATGTGCTCGCGCCGTACGAGGTAGGCCGCATAGCCCGCAAATGCCACTATGTTAAACGTATAGCTGAGCCAGATATTGCCTGTGATGGCACCGGCGCGCTCGCAGACGAAGAAGACCGCGAGGGCCGTGACGACATACTCGCCGATGCGGCGCCAGTCGTAGGGCGTGGGGAAGAAGCGGCGGTTGAGCCACCAGCTGACGGCCACCATCGCCGTTTCGCTGGCCAGACGCGCCCAGGCTGCGCCGAAGTAGCCCCAGTGGGGAATCATCACCCATCCGAAGCAGAGCATCGCCACAAGGCCCGTGCCCGTGACGACGATGGCCAGCGAGGTGCGCTCCTCGCGCTTGTACCAGAACGAGAGGTTGAGCCAGACGCCCGTCAGCACGTTGGCCCCCAGCACGACGGGCAGGATGTAGATGCCCTCGCGGAAGTCCCGCCCCACAATCAGCGCGAAGAGGTCGCGGAAGAGGGCGATGCCCAGGAAGATGAGCATCGAGGCCATGACGTAGTATTTGAGTGCCGCGGCGTTCATGGCGACGAACTCCGACTTGCGGAAGTTCGAGAGGAAGAAGGGTTCGGCCGCCAGGCGGTACATCTGGTAGAAGAGCATCATCACCACGGCAATCTTGGTGATGGCGCCGTAGACGCCCAGCTGGGCCATCGCCCCCTCGGGAACGAGGTATTTGATGAGCTGGCGGTCGATGAACTCGTTGGCCGTGCCCGCGAGGCCGCCCACCAGCAGCGGCAGCGAGTAGGCGAAGACGGCCATCAGAAGCCGGCGGTCGATGCGCGGGAGGACGCGGTCGGTCGTAAGGAGGATGACGCCCCAGGTCACCACGCTGGCCGCGAGGTTGGCCACGAAGACCCAGCCTACGCCGAACTCCGTGGCGAAGAGGCCCGCCAGGCCGAAGGCGAAGGCCAGCGCGACATTGAGCACCACGTTGAGCGCCTTGATGCCGACGAAGGTCATGGCGCGGCCCTGTTCGCGCAGCCGCGAGAAGGGGATGCAGGCCGCCACGTCGAAGAGGATGATGAGTCCTACCCAGACGATGTAGTCGGGGTGGGCGGCATAGGCCGGGCCCATCGCCGCGGAGACCTCCCGGCGGAAGAGCAGGATGAGGGCGAAGAAGAGTACGGCGGCCAGCGAGGTGGCGCCCCACGTGGTGGCGAAGAGGCGCCGCTTGGCCCCGCGCACGTCGCCGCCCGCCTCTTCGGCCTTGGCCGAAAAGCGGAAGTAGCTCGACTCCATGCCCATCGTCAGCAGGGTGAGTGCCAGCGGGATGAGGGCATAGACGTCGGTGACGATGCCGTAGGTCTCCTGTCCGAAAATGCGCGTATAGTATGGCGTGAGCAGGTAGCTCAGGAACCGCACCACGATGGTGCTGATGCCGTAGACGGCGGTCTGTTTTGCCAGTTTTTCGAGCATGACGCGGATATAAGTGTGCAAATATAGTGATTTTGGCGGGAATGGCCCCTCTGTTTTTCTTCTTTCTTTGAAAGAAGAGCGTGCGGACGCCGCTTTTCGGGGGCGAAGCGGCCGGCGGCGGGGCGGCCGGCGGCGCATTTTTTGGGGCGGAGGTGCAAATCGGTGCGGCGGCGGAGTACGGTATTTGCAGGAATTTCGTAAATTTGTTTGGGAATGTGCCGCCCTCCCGTCGGAAGCCGCGGCGCATCCCGCCCCATCAAAAAGAGAAGACCATGTGGAAATTTTTCGAAAAACTGTGTCATGCCCGGTATGACGCCGAGCCGGTGGCCGAGACTGAATCGCAGGCGGGCGAGGCGCTTTACGACCGTATCTGGAGTTCGCTCGAGGCGAAAGGCATCTGCAACGAGCGGGAGTGCCCCGAAGGGCTGAGCCACGGCGAGCGGCTCTTCTACGTGACGCGGGTGGTCGAGGACGAGCTGCGCGAGTGCGGCTTCTTTGCGCTCTGCTACAACCGTTACGACCATCTGCTGGAGCCGGCGGTCCGCTATTTCCGCGAGCTGGGCGCCGTGCGGCGGGCCGACATCATCGAACGGGCGCTTGCGGTGCTGGAGCGCATCGAGCCGCCCTGCTGCGAACATGCCACGCAGCGCGACGAGGCGCAAATCGACGCCCTGCAGGCGGAGTATTTCGCTCTGGAGGAGAACTACGAGGCGATGCTGCTGAACTACGTCAAGACGCATCGGGATGAGTTTCCCGCCTGATTGCGGCTCTGCAGCTCTGCGGCTCTGCTGCTGGTGAGGACCGCGGACGCCGGGCGCTGCAACAGGGGTGAGGGCCGCGGGTGCCACAACTGGGGAGCGGGCGCCGCAACAGGGGGTGGGGGCCGCGGGCACCGCACCCGGTGTGCGGGTGTCGGGGTGTCTCAGCCGGAGCGCCGCAACCGAGGCAGGGGCCGGTGTGGCGCATCCGCTGGTGGGCGGGTGATGCCGGCGCCGGGCGTAGGAGCGGAAGAGAAGAAGGGGACCGTCGTGCGACGGTCCCCTTCATTGTCGGTTGTCCGGAGGGTCTTCGGCAGCCGCTCCCCCTACAGCCACTTCTTGAAGCGGAAGAAGAGGATGGTCAGCGCCGAACAGAGCACCATGAGTCCCAGCGCGAAGAGGTAGCCGTAGTCCCAGTCCATCTCGGGCATGAACTTGAAGTTCATGCCGTAAATCGAGGCAATGAGCGTTGCGGGCATGAAGATGACGGCGGCCACCGAGAATATCTTCACGATTTCGTTCTGCTCGATGTTGATGAGACCCAGCGCGGCGTCCTGGATGTAGTCGAGTCGCTGGAAACTGAAGTCGGCGTGGTTGATGAGCGAGTTGACGTCCTTAATCATCAGCTGCAGGCGCGGGTAGATATCGCTCGGGAAACGTTCGGAACGCAGGATGCCCGAGAGCACGCGCTGGCGGTCGAAGATGTTCTCGCGCAGCGACATGGTGCTCTCCTGCAGGGCGCTGATGCGGTGCAGCACCTCCTTGTCGATGGAGTTCTCGGAGTTGATGTCCTTCGAGAGGAGTCCGACCTGCTTGGAGACAAGCTCCACAAGGTCGGCGTCGAAGTCGATGCGCACTTCGAGCAGCGAGATGAAGACGTGGTAGCCCGTCGAGTAGCTGCGGTAGTTCATCTGGAGGCGTTTCTCCGTCTCGCGGAAGGTGCGGAACTCGGCATTGCGCACCGAGACCAGGACGCCCTCGTTGGAGATGATGAACGAAACGGGCTCGACCAGGAACGAATCCCCCGTCGGAACGAAGAAGTTGGAGTTGGAGATGATGGCGTTCTCGGTTTCGGAGTACTTCGAGGTCGACTCAATCTCCTCGACCTGCTGTTTGGTCTGGAGGCTGATTTCCATGAAGTTCTCCACGGCTTTTTGCTCCTTGATGGTCGGCAACAGCATGTCAATCCACAGAATGTCGTCGTAGCCCAGCTCGTCGAAGAGCTTGGTGTCGGCGTTGCGGATGATTTTGTTGTATTGCTTGAGGTAGATGGTAATCATGTGGCTCCCGTTTAGAAATTGCGTAATCCGTATCGGCAAATCGGGCGGTGCGCTGACGGCACCCTGCGCTACCTTCAGCCGGGATTGGTCCGCAGCGCGTTCTTCACGCCGGAGGACCACAATCGTTTGAGAGCCTTGTGTTTTTCGAGGTCGAACAGATAGTCGATATCGTTCGAGAGATGTCCGTAGATTTCGAGCAGCGCCTCGTCGGGTACCGATTCGCGCACCGCCTCGAAGGTGTGTTCCAGGCCGTAGGTGAGGGCGTATTCCAGCCCCTCGACGTGGAGCGGGTCGGTCCCCTTGCGGGCCACCCAGACGGCCATGGCCACCGGAAGCTGCTCGATGGCGCACCACTCGCCCGTGAGGTCCATCGAGCGGGCGAAGAGCCCCTCGGCGTCGGCAGCCTTGCCGCCGCCCAGCACGAATCCGTCGCCCGTTTCGACGCGGAAGAGCTGCTCGGTGTCGTCGAGCGGAATGTATTGCGGGGTGAGTCCCCACCGCTTGCCCAGCACGTAGGCGGCCAGATGGGCGGCCGTGGGCGACTGGGGGTCGATGAAGACGCGGCGGAGCGATTCGGGGGCGTCGTTGCTCAGCAGCAGGGCCGAGCGCGACGGGCCCGTGGCTCCGACGCAGTATTCGGTGACGAGGTCGGCGTCGTGAAGGTCGGGCACAAGTGCGGCCGGGACGAGTGCCAGGTCGGTCTCGCCCTCGAGAAAGAGTTCGGCGCAGCGCTCCGGAGTAGCCGCCAGCAGCTCGCCGACGCGGAAGTCAGGGGCGTGCCGGATGCCATAGATGAAGGGGAGCGCGTCGGGATACGACGCTACGGCGATATGGGGTACTGTGACCATCATCCATGGGTTCTGAGACATTGGTTTAACACAGCAAAGGTAAGCAAAAATCGGAAGTTTTTTCCACATTTTCGAGAAAATCTTGCCCGACCTCTTGACAAGGGGGGTGCGGCGGTGGTATATTTGCGCTGTAATCGACAGAAACGGACCTCGGTTCATGAGGTTATCGACAAAGCCAATCGGTTGAAAACCGGGCTGTTGTCGGAAGTTATCGACGCGTTTCAACATCTTTTGACATTTTATCGACAAGTTGTCGACACAACGGACGGCTGCCGGAGCGCCTTTGCCGGGTCGTCTCTTCCGTCCCCGTTGGAAGCCCCCGCGTCGGGGTTGTCCGCCGCGTGCGGCGTCCGGTTTTCGCCGGCTGCCGGGCGGTCGGACCCGCTCCGGCCGAAACGGTCCCATACGGGCCGATGCCACGGCGGCTTCGTGCTTCGCCTGTCGGAATTCCCTGCTTCACTCCCCCTTTGCATCTCTGCCCGGGCGATTCTCCGGCCGAATCGCAGGCCCTGCGGCTTTGCCGCTCGGGGGGGCGGGATTCCGCAGGCGGGCAGCCGGGGTCCCTGGTGGCGGGAACGGTTCGGGCGGCGTGTGAATTAGGCCCGGGAGCGGGTTGTGAAGGGCGCGAATCCGACGGGAACGGGTTGGAATGGGCGCGAATCCGGCCGGGAACAGCCCGGAGGGTATCTCCTCCGCCTGGGAAAAAAGCTTGGGGAGCACTTGTGCCCCGGCAGTGGGAGACGGCTTGGAGCATCCGCATCTCGGCCAGAGGAAACTGCCCCGGGAGCCGGTCGTTCAACTCTTCTCGCGGCAGCTTCGCACTCCGGCAGTTTTGCAGCTCGGTGGGCTACAATCCAACAGCGCCACAATTCGGCGATGCTGCATTCCGGTGGTTCAGAACCCAATGACTCCGCGCTTCGGCTGTCCAAAAACAATCCTGCAATTCGGCGGTGCCGCATTCCGGAGTTTGCAATCCGATAGTCCGCGCTCCGGCGGCTGCGGCAGCGAACATCCCGCTCATGCCAGGGCGGCAGCCGAAGAGGCGCGGGGCGCAGCAGGGCACATCTCAGAAAAAATCCAAATCCTATTCGATATGATGCAGTTTACGCAAATTCCCGAAAATCATGCACCGCTTGGAGACAGGCTGCTCTATCATTTCGAGGACCCGGGCACCGGAGGCGACCACCTCTTCCAGCTCTTCGACCTCGATACCGACGATACGCTGGCGGCCCGCCGCTACTCGAGGTGCGACAAGGGCGATGTCGACATCGCCGCCATCCTGAGGCCGTTGGTGCGCTTCACGCCGTCGGTCGGCGCTACGGGCTTTTTCGAGGATGCGGGCCGGGTCTCTCACGTCCAGGCACGAATCGACATCGCCTATTCGGAGGAGCGCCTCTTCCTGCCCGTGATGGAGGAGCGTCCCGGCGGGACGGATGCGGAACGGCCCGAGGGGAGCGCCGTGGCGTTCGGCATGCGGACGACCATGCCCCTCTGCCGGCTCATCGCCCCCGACGAGGCCGAGGAGGTGACCCTTTTTGCGGAGGAGCCCCTGACGGTGGAGGTGACCGCATGCGGGAGCGACGGGCAGAGCCGCAGCCGCAGCTACACCTCCGTACAGGGCGGCTGGCAGCTCTTCAGGCTCGACATGGCCGACTTTGCCGATGCCGAGCGGGTGACGCTCGCGGCGGGCGAGCTCGGGTCGCTCACCTATACCGTTGCGCCGTCGCCCCACGGAAGCCGCCGGCTGGCCTGGCGCAGTGCGGCGGGCTCGGTCGAGCACTATACGTTCCCGTTCGAGACCGTCGTGGCGAAGCAGACTGTCAAGAAGCGCGTCTACGGCCCCTCGGGGCGGGCCGTCTCGAGGGTTACGTCCGAGCGGCTGGTGACGCTGCGGTCGGCCTTCGAGCGCAGGGAGGTGATGGAGGCGCTTGCGGAAATCATCTCCTCGCCCGAGGTGTGGCTGGTCTGCGCGGGACGTTACCTGCCGGTCGATGTGGTGACCAGCGAGGTGGAAATCAACCGCAACGGCACCTACGACGCGCTCGAAATCGCGATTCGTCCAACCGTCAATGAGTCGATGCTATGAGTTCCCAGGTTCTGATTGACACCTTCGTCTGCGAACTGGACGAAGCGCCGGTGCTCCGCCCCGGATTCAGCGCCGCCGCACTCGCCGACCCGGCCGAGGCGTGCGAGGCCTCCTCGATGGAGCTGGTGCTGCCGCATTCGGCGACCAACGATTTGGCGATGTTCGACTCCTTCTCGCCGCAGGCGAACTACCCCTTTAACAGGACCTCCCATCGGTTGAAAATCGAGTGGAAGGGGGCGTCGGTTTTCGACGGGCCGGTCCGGCTGCTGGGCCTCACGTCGGATGGATACCGGCTCGAGCTCCGCGACGGAGCCCCCGAGTGGGCCCGCAGCGCCGCAAGCGGATGGCTGCGCGACCTGCCGGTGGAGTTCTCCATGACGCTCACGCCGCTCGACATCTGCAACGGCTGGAGCAGCGACAGCCCCGTGAAGTTCCTGCCGGTGGTGCGCGACGCCTACCCGCAGCAGAGCGCTCCGACGGACCTCTACCCCGCCGAGCGGCTCCTGTCGGTGGATGACTATCACCCCTTCCTGCAGCTGGCGCCGCTCGTCGAGACGATTTTCACGAGTGCGGGCTATACGGTCGAGAGCCGCTTCCTGGAGTCGGACCTCTTCCGTTCGCTCTACATGAGCGGGGCCTACGTCTCGCACGACACCTCGCGGTTGCAGAGCCGCATGGGGTTCCGGGCCCGGAGGCTCACGACGGTATCGGCGCAGGCCGACATGCTGGGGCGGGTCTATGCCGACCCCTTCAGGACGGGGTACAGCGTGGGCAACATCGTCGAGTCGGCCCAGCCGCAGAGCGTCGACGAAGAGGGCGAGCTGCTGGGCGGGGAGTTCTTCAACAACGGAGGGTGCTTCCGCGAGGAGGAGGGTGCCGTCGTCTTCCGCCCGCTGAGCGAGGTGACCGTCGGCTTCGAGTACCGCATACGCTACACCACCGACCACCGGATTCTCGACCGCAACCGCCTGGCGGGATTCGACTCCATCTACCTCGGTCCGGGCAGCGACATGCGGTTCACGCTGGCGAACCGCTATGTCGACCGGCGCGGCGGGCTGAAGGCGAACTACGAGTATCGGGTGGTGGTCTTCGACCATACGGAGGGCTCCCGGTACAGGCTCACCTACATCCGCGACGGGATGGCGTCGCAGTTCTGGTGCGAATTTTCGGGCCGTTCGGCCAAGGTCACCACTCCGGCAACGGGTAAATATGCGAACCCCGTGCTCTGGCGCGAGCAGTCGGGTACGTGGCTCCGGTATGCCTCGGACTGGGCGCTCTACGACGGCTATGTCGAGGAGCGGGGACGGACGACGGTCGATGTGCGGGTCTGCTCGACGCCGGTCGCATGTTCGCCCACCTCGCCCGTGCGGTTCGACACGCTCTACTTCCACGGGGCGGAGGCGGGGATGACGCTGACACTCGACAGGTCGTGTGCGCTGCAGCCGCTCTTTTCGGGCCGTCCCGGATTCGGCGAGGTGCTCGGCTTCGGCGACGTGGCGCGTCACGAGGTGCGTCCCATCGAACTGCTCAGGGCCGTGGGCCATCTCTTCAACCTGCGCTTCTACACCGAGGAGCCGGCCCGGAAGGTGTGGATTGAACCGGCCGACGACTTCTACGGCGCGGGGGTCGACGCCGACTGGCGCGACCGCACCGACTTCTCGGAGTCGGTCGAGTTCGAGGAGCTTGCGCCCGGGTTCCACAAGCAGCGCACGTGGTGTTATGCTGCGGGCGAGGGGGCCGTGGCCCGGGCCGACGAGGAGTCGGGCGAGGTGTTCGGCGCCTGGAGCTACGGGATGTCCAGCTACGCCACGATGGAGGGCGACGAAGAGTCGCGCAATCCGCTCTTTGCCCCGGTGCTCAGCATGATGGGCGGCTACGCCAATGCGCCATCGGCATTGCTGCTGCAGGTGGGCGACCGCGATGCGGAGCTGCCCGACGGCAACATCGCCCCCACGATTGTGCGCTACTGCGGTCTCCATTCGCTGCCCGAGGGCGAACGTTGGGGCTATCCGGCCGACCGGGCCTCGTATCCGCTGGCGGCCTTCTGCTATGCGGGCGACAGCCAGACCAAGGCCTTCACCCTCACCTTCGGCAACCGCAGCGGCGCCGAGGGGCTCTGCAACCGCTACTTCGCCCAGACTGAAATCGAGGACCTTCGCCAGCGCATCACCCTCACGCTGAGGCTCGAGCCCCACGAATATGCGGCGCTCTTCACCCCCGGAACGGGCATGCCCGACATCCGCTCGCGCTTCCAGCTCGACACGGGCACGGGGGTGGTCGTCGGCGTGCTGGAGTCCATCGAGCGCTACGACCCCGAGCAGTCGAAGGCACGTTGTCGTTTCATCCGTCTGATGGAGGACCGCCTGTGACCCGCGCAGACGAACGGCTGGCCGCGATGCTGGCCAGGGAGCTCCGCGGAAGGAGCCCCGAAGAGGCGGTGCGCCTCCTCTTCGAGCGGGGATTCGTCGCCCGTACGGCCTGTGAGCGGTGGCTGCTCCGCGAGGAGGTCGAGCGGCGCATCGACGCCGGTGCGGGGTGCTGCGAGGCGATGGAGTCCGTGGCCGAGGAGCTCGGATGCTCCTACGGCAAGGTGCGCAACAGTTATTATCAAACATTCAAAAGGTAATCATGATGAAATCGGAAATTCGAATCAGGAACAGCGCCGAAATCTGTCACGTCGACATCGAGGGCGACATCGGCGTGCCGGAGGAGTGGCAGTTCGAGGAGCCCGGACAGCGGGTGGCCACCTACGAGCGGTTCCGCGCCGCGGCGGCGCGCATCGCCGCACTGGAGGCCGCCGAGGTGGTGGTCTCGATTCGCTCGACGGGCGGCGACGTGAACGATGCGCTGCTCATCTACGACGCACTGCGGGCGCTGCCGGGACGCGTCACCACACGCTGCTACGGCTACACGGCATCGGCCGCGACGCTCATCGCGCAGGCCGCCTCCGAAGGACGGCGCGAGATTGCCGCCGGGGCGCTCTATCTGATTCACAACTCGGAGTGTTCGGTCGAGGGCAACGTCGCCGAGCTGACCTCGCGCATCGAACTGCTGCGCAAGACCGACGAGCGGCTGGCCGAAATCTATGCCGCCCGCTCGGGCCGTCCGGCGGCGGAGTTCGCGGCGCTGATGGCCGAAAACAACGGCGCGGGACGCTGGCTCTCGCCCGAGGAGGCCGTTGCGGCCGGTTTGGCCGACCGGGTCATCGGGGCGGAGGCTCCGGAGCCCGATGCCGGCGGCGATGCCGCAGCGGCGGGAGGCGATGCCGAAACGGAGGAGCTCTACGGCTTCGACGACGGCGTGGAGGAGTCCTCGGCGGAGAGACCGTCGGCGGGCGGAGCGTCGGATGCCGCTCCCGGGACCCTTGCCCGGTGGGTGCGCCGGGCTGTCCGCGGCTGGCGCGAACGGCTTTCGGGCGGTCGCGGCGGAATGCGGCGTGAAACGGCTGAGGAGCTTTCCGGCCGCGAGCCGGCTGCCGCAGCGCAATCCGGCGGAACGGCGTCCGATGCACTCCGGCGGGGCGACGATGCCCGGCCCCTGCCGGCCGATGCGGCCGTCGTGCAGCGCCGCTCGGTGCTGGCGCTGCGCGAGGCGCAGCTGCAGGTCGGCCCCACCCGGGTGCGGCCCACGGAGGACCCCTCGTGCCGCGAGCGGCTCCGTACGGCCAACGAGCGGGCCTACGCCGAGGATGCCCGTTCGTTCGCCAAGAACTGAGCCCGGAACGCCCCGAAGACCTGCCTCTCGCTGTGACCAGCGGCGGCAACCCCTAATGCGCGGTGCTGCCGGACCGCGGCCGGCGACACCCGCCATTCATCCAAACAATCAACCCATTACAAAAAAACAGACAGTCATGAGTTTTCTCGAAAATCCCAAACAGTACACGGGCCAGGAGCTCGAAACCATCTTCTTCCGTCCGATGCTGAGCGGCCCTTCGGCCCAGGAGCTGGGCGTGCGCGTCCTCTACAACATGCCGGTGCCGACAACCGTCCAGCTGTGGGACGGTCAGCGCAACGTGCTGCAGAAGTACACGGCCGCCGGCTGGAGCGGCGGCGATGCGGCCCACCGCTACCAGAAGACCATTCAGCTCAGCCGCGTGAAGGCCGAACTGGGCTTCTCGGCCGCCGACTATTTCGCGCAGGTCTACGAGCTGATTGCCGCCCGCGCCGACGTCAACATGGACGACCTGACGGGCTCGGAGCTCGAACAGGCCGAGACGACGCTCTTCAAGCAGGCCGTGGCCGAGGGCATCCGCGCGACGATGTGGATGGGCGACACGACGGGCGAGTCGGGGCTCAACACCTTCGACGGCTTCCTCAAGGCGCTCACCGCCTTCGCAGCAAGCGAGGAGGAGGGCATTCACGACTTCTCCTACACCGCTGCCGAACTCTCCTCGCCCGACGATGCCGTCGCGCTCTTCGACCGCCTGTGGACCGAAGCCGACTGCCGCCTGCAGGACCTCAAGGCCGAGGGTCAGCTCGCCTTCTTCGCCACGTCGGACATCTGCCACCTCTACGAGAAGTACCTCGACTCGAAGGGCGCCGACGCCTCCTACATCGACACGGTCAACGGCCGCCGCACGCTTGCCTACCACGGCATTCCGGTCGTCGACGTGCGCCTGGGGGCCTACCTCGCCGATTCGGAGTACCCCAAGTCGTTCTGCCTGCTGACCGACCGCCGCAACCTGGTGCTGGCGGTCAACACGGCCGACTTCCCCGGCACCGAAATCCGCATGTGGTACAACCCCGACCTGATGGAGAACCGCCAGCGCGCCACCTTCATGGCCGGATGCGACATCCTCGACGAGACGATGCTCTCCTACGCCTGGCAGCAGGCCTGACCAACCGCGGCCGACGGAGGGGGCTTCCCGCTGACGGGGGCTCCCTCCGCCTCCGCACAACGACCGAACATTGAACCATGAAGAAAAAGAAGTGCAATCCGAAAACGGCGCTCGCCGTCACGGGGCGCGGCGAGCCCGAGCCGCTCTTCGGCGACGGGCGCATCCAGAGCAACCGTTTCTGGCGCTGGGGCGACGACAACCTCTTCCCCGAGGCGCTGGCCCTCATGGCGCGCCGCTCGACCACCCATCGCCGCATCATCAACGACAAGGCCGACTACATCTCGGGCAAGGGGGTCGTCTGCGATTCCTCCTCACCGCTGCTGCAGGCCTTTGTCGAACGGGTGAACGGCCAGGGGGAGAGTCTCCGCGGGCTGCTCAACCGGCTGGCGTTCGACAAGGCGCTCTTCGGCAACGCCTTCCTCGAGGCGGTGACCGACGAACGCCACACGCTGCTGGCGCTCTACCATCAGGACGCCTCGCGCTGCCGCCTGGCCCGCGACTCGGCCCATGTGCTGCTCCACCACGACTGGAGCGCCTTCCGCCCCTCGGAGGCGCGCACGCTGCCCCTCTATCCCCTCTATGAACGGCAGGAGGACGGCACGCTGCGCACCATGGTCCACTACAAGGACTACGAGCCGACGTTCGCCCACTACGGCGTGCCGCCCTACATCGCCGGATTCGACGTCTCGGCCATCGCCTACAAGACCGACCGATGGAACATCTCGCGGCTCGACAACTCGTTCCAGCTCTCGGGCGTCATGATGCTCGACGGCGCGGTCGACAGCGAAGCCGAGGCCGAGCGCATCGTGCGCACGGCCGAACGCAAGTTCTCCGGACGGCCCGGGCAGGTGATGTTCGTCATCAAGGAGGGCGACGAGAAGGACCACTCGCAGTTCATTCCCATCGCCTCGCAGAACGAGGGCGACTGGAAGGCGCTCCACGAGCAGGCCGTCTCGGACATCGTCGTGGCCCACTCGTGGTTCCGGACGCTGAGCGGCCTGGACTACGCCGGGGGCTTCAACGCCGAGCGCATCCTCCACGAGTACGAGGTGGCGCTCAACACGGTCATCCTCGGCGAACAGGCCGAGCTGCTCGAACCCGTGCGCAAGCTCATCGGCGAGGTGCTGGGGCTCGACGCCTCGTCGGTCGAAATCGTCAACCGTCCGCCGACCCGCTCGAAACCCATCTACATGAAGGTATGGGAGGCGCGCAAGGCCGACGGTCTGGAGTACGACCCCGAGGATGCGCGCCAGCAGCAGTTCCTCTCGGAAATCACCAAGTACAACATCCGGAGCATCGACTGACGCGCGTGCGGCAGTCCGGGCGGTCCGGGCGGTCCCGGGTTCGGGGCTCTGTCTCGGTCTCGGTTCCAGGCCCGGAGTGCGCCCGCCTCCGCCCCGGCTCTCCGCCTCTGCTCCGTAAAACCCCCACAAGACCATGAATACGTTGATTACCGCACGGCAGGTTGCGGAGCTCGCCTTCGATGCGGGCGAATTCCTGCCGCCCGGCGCCATCGCCGAAGCCGACATTGCGGCCGCCGAGGAGCGCTTTCTGCGCCCGGTGGTCGGGCGAGCGCTCTGCGACCGGCTCCGCGAAGGGGCCTACCCCCAGCTGCTCGACGGGTATGTCGCCCCGGCACTGGCGGCCTGCGTCCGTGTGACGGTGCAGCCGATGCTCGACATCCGCACGGGCCCCTATGGCTCGACGGCCCCCCGCTCCGACTGCTTCGAACCGGCCGACGAGGAGCAGTGCACGGCCCGCCTCCGGGCGCTGCGCCGCCGTGCGCGGACGCTGCTGCGCCGCATGTCGGAGTGGCTCGACGCCCACGCCGCGGAGCATCCCGAATATCTGCCCGACGAAAACATCCTCAAACGCTGCACCATCGATGGAAACCTTGTTCAGATACGTTAGCGGGGCGCTGGCGGGCATCGCCTCGCTCTTCGCCCCCGTCGGCCCGCTCGTAACGTGCGTCGCCCTCTTCATCGGGGTCGACTTCGTGACGGGGGTGGTGGCCGACCGCGCCGCCGCCCGGCGCGAAGGGCGCACGTGGTACTTCGAGAGCTGCGAGGCGTGGCGCACCGTGCGCAAGCTCTCGCTGGTGGTCGTTGCGGTGGGGATGGCCTGGCTGCTCGACTGCTGCGTGCTCGACTTCATGCATCTCAGGCTGGCCAACCTGCTGACGGGCTTCGTCTGCGGGGTGGAGCTGTGGTCGTTCCTCGAAAATGCCGCCCAGCTGTCGGACGCTCCGCTGTTCCGCGCCATGCGCCGCGTGCTGCGCCGCCGCGTCCACGACGGCATCGGCGGCGGGAAGGGAGGTGTGCGATGAGCCGCGGCATGAGCAACTGCAACCCGGGCAACATCCGCCGCTCGCGGACCCGCTACAAGGGGGAGGTGCACCCCTCGCGCGACTCCGAATTCAAGCAGTTCGCCGCGCTCGGATGGGGCTACCGGGCCATCTTCGTGCTGCTGCACACCTACCGTGTGCGCCACGGGCTCGACACCCTCGCCGCGATGATTGCGCGCTGGGCCCCGCCCTCGGAGAACCGCACCGATGCCTACATCCGTTTCGTGGCCGACCGGACGGGTATCGGCCCCGACGAGCCGCTCGATACCTTGTGCGCCGCGATGATGCTGCCCCTGGCGGCGGCCATTTCGCGGATGGAAAACGGTGTCGAGGCTCCGCAGGAGGCGCTTGAAGAGGGGTGGCGTCTCTTCCGGGCCGATTTTTCAGGATAGGGGCCTGTGGTGCCGAGTGCAGTCCCGGGGCAGCGGACCCGGCGCCGAGTGCAATCCCGGTACGGCGGACCCGGGCGGCGGCGGACGGCTCCTTCGGGACGGCTTTTCCGCACAGGGTGGGGCCGCGCCGGCGCTCCCGGCTTCTCCCGGTCCGGCGGTGGGGGTGCGGAGTCCTGCCCCTGCGTGCACGCTCCGTGAAGCCGCGACCCGGCACCCCTCCGGATGGCCGGATGGAGAAAATAGAGCCCGAAATCGGGCCGTGCGGAGCATCTGCACGGCCTTTTTTGGTATCTTTGCCCGAAATGAAACTGCACTGCCTATACGAACGGCTCGAGGGGCTCCCGATGTTGCGGGCGCTGGTGCCGGTTGTGGCGGGTATCCTCGTGGCGATGCACGTCGTGCTGCCGGGATGGTTCCTCGCCGGCGGCTTCCTGTTCTGCGGTGCCGCAGCCCTGCTGTGGCGCTCGTCGCTCCATGCGGCGGCGATGTTGTTCCTCTTCGGAGCCGGTGTGGCCGAGTGGAGAAATCCCGGGCGGCGGCTGCCGCTCGGGGAGCCGCTCCTCTGCGAGATGCAGGTCGAGGAGTTTCCGGCTGCGCGGAACGGCTACCTCTCGGTCTCGGCCCGGATGCGGTCGTGGCGCGACGGGGAGGGCGGATGGCACCCCGCCGACGCGCGGGTGATGCTGCGTGCCGACACGGCGTTGAGGCTGCAGGCGGGCGAGCGGCTTCGCTGTCGCGGCGTGGTGCGTCCCTTCCGGGGCGGTGCGGAGAGCTACCGCCGGCTGATGGCCTGCCGCGGTTATGCCGGGACGATGTGGCTCGGCGGGCGGAGCCTGCTCGAACGCTTCCCGCCGGCGGGCCTTTCGCTCCACCGTGCCGCTGCGGAGCGGCTGCACCGCCTCGGGCTCGGAACGGGTGCCGAGGCGCTCTGCCGGGCCATGGCCGCGGGTGACCGGAGCGGCCTCACGCCCGCAATGCGCGACCGCTATGCCCGCAGCGGGACGTCGCACCTGCTGGCCGTTTCGGGGCTCCACGTGGGCATCGTCTTTGCGGTGGTGAACCTGCTCCTGGGGTGGCTTCCGCTGCTGCGCCGCGGCCACATCGTGCGGTGCCTGCTGGCGGCCGCCTGCATCTGGCTCTATGCCGCCGCAACGGGCTTCGCGCCCAGCACGGTGCGGGCCGCCGTCATGTTCACGATGCTGCAGGCGTCGCTCGCATCGGCATCGGGCTATGCCTCGCTCAACGCCCTTTGCGCCGCGGCGCTGCTCATGCTGGTCTGGAATCCCGGACTTCTTCTCGATATCAGCTTTCAGCTCTCGTATACGGCCGTGGCGGCCATCGTCGTGTGGGGCGTTCCGCTCTGCCGGCGGTTGCACGGCCGCTTCCGGGCGGTGAACCTGCTGGCAGACGGCGTGGCGGTGAGTCTGGTGGCGACGGTGGCCACGGCGCCCCTGGTGGCCTACACCTTCGGGCTGCTCTCGCTGTCGGGGCTGGTGGTCAATCCCGCGGCCGTCCTGCTGGGCGGTGTCGTCGTGACGGGTTCGGTCGTCTGGATGCTCCTTCCGCTCGGAGCGCTGCAGCCGCTCTTCGCGGCGCTGCTCGACGCAGCGGCCGGGGTGCTCGATGGCCTGGTGGCTGCGGCCGCCGCATGGCGGTGGGGCGCCGTCGAGGTGTCGCTCTCGGGCGGTGCCACGGCGGCCATCTATGCCGCGATGGTTGTGGCGACGCTCTGGGGCGCATGCCGCGAGCCGAAAAAAACGTTAACTTTGCCCCGATGATGACACTCGATGAATACCGGCTCCTCACGGAGCCCGACGTGCGGCGCGCCGTCGAGGCCAACCGCGGGCGCAACCCCCTGGAGGTGGCGCTTGACAAGCGTCTGGCCCATGCGGCGCTCGTCGCCACACAGGTCAAGTACCTCGCCCGCGCCGCCGCGAAGCTCCCCTCGTATGCCGCCGCGGGGTGCATCCTCCCGCCGCTGGCCTTCGAGCAGGCCTCGAGCGAGGCCTGCGCCGCCCACAAGCGCATCGGCGGCGGCCGGCTGCTGGAGCTCACCTGCGGGCTGGGCGTCGACACGCTCTTCCTTTCGCGCCGTTTCGAACAGGTGGTGACGCTCGAACGCTCGGAGGTGCTCGCCGCCGTGGCGCGCGAGAACTTCCGCCGGCTGGGAGTGACGAACGTCGAGGTGGTCAACGCCCCGGCCGAGGAGTATCTGGCCCGCTGCACCGAACACTTCGACTGGCTCTATGTCGACCCCGACCGCCGGAGCGCCGACGGCCGCAAGCAGCTGCGTCTCGAGGCCTCGTCGCCCGACGTGCTGGCACTGCTGCCCCGGCTCAAGGAGGTGGCCGACCGGCTCTGCTTCAAGCTCTCGCCGCTGTTCGATGTCGACGAGGCGTTCCGTCTGTTCGGCCCCTGCCGCGTCGAGGCGGTTTCGCTCGGCGACGAGTGCAAGGAGCTGGTGGTCTCCATCGACGGGGAGCCGCCGCTGCTCGAAGCGACCGCCCTGGGGCGGGGCAGCTTCGCCCTGCCGCCCGCTGGGCGCGACGGAGCGACGCCTCCCGGGGCCTTCCTGCCCGAGCGCTACGGCTGGCTGGTGCAGCCCGACGTGGCGCTGCAGAAGTGCCGTCTGGCCCGCCGGGCGCTGGAGGGTGTGGCCGACATCTGGAGCGACAACGGCTACGGCTTTGCCGCCGGGGAGCCCCGCGACGTTCTGGGCAGGGTCTTTGCCATCGAACGCATCGAGCCCTTCGACCCGGGCCGTCTGCGCCGTGAGCTGCGGGGCTGCGGCGCCGAACTGCTCAAGCACGACTTCCCGCTCTCGGGCGAGGAGCTTGCCCGCCGGCTGGGGGTGCGCCGCGGCGGAGGGGTGCGCCTGGCCTTCACGCGAATCGAGGGGCGCTTTTGGACAATCCGCCTAAAATAGCTATCTTTACGGAGCGTGCGCGCGCCGCACCGGATACGAACAACAGCGAACCATGAAACTCAAGGAGTTGCCCACATACCTGACCGATACGCTCCTCTCACGCGAGCCGGGCGAGTTCCGCAATCCCGTCGTGCGGTGGTTCGTGCGGCAGTACCGCCTGCTCTTCTATACGGCGCGGGGCATGCGCGAGCACGACACCTTCGTGCGGAGCGCCGCACTCACCTTCTATACGCTCATCTCGGTGGTGCCCATCGTGGCGGTCATCTTCGCCGTGGTCAAGGGGTTCGGCCTGGCCGACGGTCTGGAGCAGGAGCTTTACGGCATCTTCCCCCGCAACCCCGAGATTGTCGACTATCTGGTCTCGTTCGCCGACAATGCGCTTGCCCGCACGCGGGGCGGCGTGGTGGCCACCGTGGCGCTGGTGATGCTCTTCTGGTCGGTCATCCGGGTCTTCGGCTCCATCGAGAGCGCCTTCAACAACATCTGGGAGGTGAAGGTCACGCGCAACGTGGCGCGCCAGTGGACCGACTACATCTCGGTGGTGCTCATCGGCCCGCTGCTCTGGATTGTCGCCAATGCGCTGGGCTCCTATGCCGAGGAGCTGCTGGGTTTCCGCGATTCGGTCTTCTACGGACTGCTTTCGAAAGCGGCGTCGGGTGTGCTCATCTGGCTGATGTTCACGCTGCTCTACCTGATAATCCCCAATACGCGGGTGCGCTTCACGAGCGCCCTGACCGCCGGACTGGTCGCCGGTACGCTCTTCATCCTCTTCCAGTGGGGATACATCTACGTGCAGCGGTGGATGACCTCCTACAACGCCATCTACGGCAGCTTTGCGGCCCTGCCGCTCTTCCTGCTCTGGCTGCAGCTCTCGTGGGAAATCCTCCTCTTCGGCGGCGAGCTGTCGTTCGCCTACCAGAACATCGCCCGCTTCAACGAGGAGCGCGAGTCGCTGCGCATCAGCTACGACCAGCGGCGCAAGGTGCTGCTGGCGGTCATGCTGCTCGTCGTGCGCCACTTCCGCCGCGAGGGCGGGACGATGGCCGCCGAGCAAATCCGCGCGCGGATGAACCTTCCGACGCGCATCCTCAACGACGTGCTCTACCAGCTGGTGCAGGCGCGTCTGCTCATCGCCGTGCGCAAGGGCGACGGCGAGCGCGACGAGGGCTATGTGCCCGGGCAGGACATCAACTCGCTGACGCTCTACGGCGTACTCGAAGCGGTGGAGGATGCCGGCGAGACGGCCTTTGCGCTCAACGAGAGCCTCGAACTGGCCTGCGTCGACCGCGAGCTGGAGAAGGTCAAGCTGGCAGCGCGCGACTCGGGCGACAACGTCCGTCTGGTGGACATCCCCGAATAGGGCGGGGCTGTTTCCCGAAAGAACCGAGAAAAACATGGAACTGAAACGTGTGGTAATTGTCGGCAGCGGAAATGTTGCCGAAGCATTGGCGCGGGCCCTGCCCGCAAGCGGGGCGGAGCTCTGTCAGGTCTTCGCCCGCAACCGTGAGCGCGGACCCTGTGTGGCGGCGCTCGGCGGCACGACCTGGACGGCCGACCCCGACCGCCTGGCCGAGGCCGACCTCTACCTCATCGCCGTGAGCGACCGCGCCGTGGGCGAGGTGGCCGCCTCGCTGCGGCTTCCCGACGGGGCGGTGGCGGCCCATACGGCCGGCAGCGTGCCGCTCGATGCGCTTGAGGCCTTTCCGCGGCGGGCGGTCATCTACCCGCTGCAGACCTTCACGGCGGGCCGGGCCGTCGATTTCGCCCGCGTGCCGCTCTTTCTGGAGGCCTCCGACAAAGGAACCTACCAGGCCGTGGAACGCTTTGCGCGGCGCCTCTCGTCGCAGCTCTATCCGGCCGATTCGAAGCGCCGGGGCATACTCCACCTGGCAGGGGTGCTGGCCTGCAATTTCGTCAATGCGCTCTATGCCGCCGGCGAACGCACCCTTGCCCGCGAAGGGCTCCCCTTCGAGGCGCTCCGGCCGCTGATAGCCGAAACGGCCGCCAAGGCCCTTGCGGCCCCGTCGCCTGCCGCCGTGCAGACCGGCCCCGCCGTGCGGGGCGACCTCCCGACGCTGGAGCGCCACCGCGCGCTGCTCGCCGAGGAGCCGCTGTTGCTTGAAATCTACAACTTAATGAGTCGATACATATGGGAAACTTCAAGGAAGATATAGCCCTTACGGAGGCCTTCATCTTCGATGTCGACGGGGTGATGACCGACGGAGCCATCATTCCGCTGCCCGAAGGGGACTTCCTGCGCCGCTACAACGCCAAGGACGGCTACGCGCTGGCCTATGCCGTGCGGCAGGGCTACAAGGTGTGCGTCATCTCGGGTGGCCACGGTGCCACGCTCGAGCGCCGTCTGCGGATGCTCGGCATCACGGACTACTACACGGACTGCATGGACAAGATTGCCGCCATGCGCGAATTTTTCGAACGCGAGGGGCTGGACCCGGCTCATGTCATCTACATGGGTGACGACATCCCCGACCTGGAGTGCATGCGCCTGGTGGGTATTCCGGTCTGTCCGGCCGATGCCGCATCGGAGGTCATCGAGGCGTCGCGCTACGTCTCCGAATTCCGCGGCGGGCAGGGTGCCGTGCGCGACATCGTCGAGCAGGTGCTCCGCGCGCGCGGCGACTGGGCCCGCAATTCGAAGGGGGTAACCCCCGCGTCGATGGTCCCCTCGCGGTAGGTGCCGGTGCCCGCCGTTGCCGGCCGATGGCCGCATCGCGGGCGAGACGTAGCCTGCCGCCGGTGCGGTGCTGCCGGGAATGAAAGGTGCCGTGAATGAAAAGACGGGACGGAGCCCTCGCAAAAGGGGTTCCGTCCCGTCTTCATCATGATTGTTGCGTCGCGGTTGTGCCGGAGTCCGACGCCGCGGCGTTCACGCTGTTTCCCGGAGCGTGGCCTTTCGCCCGCTCTTCCGGCGGGCGGTTTGTCGCTTCCGGCGCGGCGGCTCAGGCCATGCCGCGCAGGTGCTTCTCCCAGGCCCAGGCTGCGCGGAGCGTGTCGTCGAGCGAACGCTCGGCCCGCCATCCCAGCTCGGTGTTGGCGTAGCTCGGGTCGGCCCAGATGGCGACGATGTCGCCCTCGCGGCGGCCGACAATCCGGTAGTTGAGCTTCACGCCGTTGGCCTGCTCGAAGCGGTGCACCAGCTCGAGCACCGAGACACCGCGGCCGGTGCCGATGTTGAAAATCTCGTAGGAGGCCTTGCTCCGTCCCTCGACCATGCGCGAGATGGCCGACACGTGGGCACGGGCCAGGTCGACCACGTCGATGTAGTCGCGGATGCACGAACCGTCGGGCGTCGGGTAGTCGTCGCCGAAGACGCTCAGACACTCGCGTACGCCGGCGGCCGTCTGCGTGATGTAGGGGACGAGGTTCTGCGGCACGCCGCGCGGCAGCTCGCCGATGAGGGCCGAGGGGTGTGCGCCGATGGGGTTGAAGTAGCGCAGCGCGATGCCGCACAGCCCGTCGTAGGCAGCCAGCGAGTCGCGCAGGATATCCTCGCTCATCTGCTTGGTGTTGCCGTAGGGCGAGGTGGCCGGCTTGCGGGGCGTCTGCTCGGTGACGGGGAGCTTGTCGGCCTCGCCGTAGACGGTGCACGACGACGAGAAGACGATGTTGCGGCGCCCGAACTCGCGCATGAGGCGGATGACGTTCATGAACGAGGTGAGGTTGTTTTGGTAGTACTCCAGCGGCTTCTGGACCGATTCGCCCACCGCCTTCGATGCGGCGAAGTGAATCACCGAGTCGAATTCATACTGCTCGAAGACCTTGCGGAAGGCCTCGTAGTCGCAGCAGTCGACCTCGACGAAGGGAATCTCGCGTCCCGTGATTTTGCGGACGCCCTCGACGGCCTTGAGGTCCGAATTGGAGAGATTGTCGACGATGACCACGTCGTAACCCGCCTCGATGAGCTCGACCGAGGTGTGCGAGCCGATGTATCCGGCACCGCCGCTGACCAGCACGGTCTTTTTCTTGTTCTGCTCCATAACCCTGTTGAATGTTTTGCTTGTTGTCGTTGCATGTGCGGCGGCCCGAGACCGCCTCTCCGCGCGGCCGTCCCGACGGGGACCGCCGGCTCCGGCAAAGTTAACCATTTTCACCGGACGCTGTCATCTGCCGGACCTTATTTTGAATGTCGTACCTTTTAATTTATCGAAAAACGATAAAAAATTGTTGATATTTCGAAAATAATCCCTATATTTGCTCGTGATAAACCGTGACGCAACGTCACTCCGAATTAAAAAAACACTCTCCGCACATGGACATACTCAGCGTCGAGCACGTCTCGAAACGGTTTGCCGAACATACGGCTCTCGACGACGTCTCGCTCAGCATTCCCCGAGGCTCGGTCTACGGCCTGCTGGGGCCCAACGGCGCCGGCAAGACGACGCTCATCCGCATCATCAACCGCATTACGGCCCCCGACAGCGGCCGCGTGCTCTTCGACGGGCGCGAAATCGCCCCCGAAGATGTCTGCCGCATCGGCTATCTGCCCGAGGAGCGCGGCCTCTACAAGAAGATGAAGGTGGGCGAGCAGGCCATCTTCTTCGCCCGCCTCAAGGGGCTCTCGCGCCGCGAGGCGACCGTGCGGCTGAAGGAGTGGTTCGAGCGCTTCGGCATCCAGAGCTGGTGGGGCAAGCGTGTCGAGGAGCTCTCGAAGGGCATGGCCCAGAAGGTGCAGTTCATCGTCACGGTGCTGCACCGCCCCGAGCTGCTCATCTTCGACGAACCCTTCTCGGGCTTCGACCCCATCAACGCCAACCTGCTCAAGGAGGAAATCATGGCGCTGCGCGACCAGGGGGCGACGGTCATCTTCTCGACCCACAACATGTCGTCGGTCGAGGAGGTGTGCGACCACATCACCCTCATCAACAAGTCGCACAACATCCTTTCGGGACGCGTCGACGACATCCGCCGCCGCCACGGCAACAACATCTTCGAGCTCTACTACCGGGGCGACGAGGCGGCGCTGCGCGAGGCGCTCGCCCCTCTGTGCGAGGTGATGGGTGCGGCCGACGAGCCGACGGCCGACTACTCCTCGCTCAAGCTCCACGTGGAGGACGACTCCTGCGTACGCGAGGTGATTTGCCGGGCCAACGAGGCGGTCGAACTCCGCTCCTTCACCGAAATCATCCCCTCGATGAACGATATCTTCATCCGTGCGGTCAACGGCACGCTCTGAGCCGCCGCCCGAAAAACTTTCCGGCCATGAACGCACGAATCCGAAGCACCATCCGCCGCACGCTGCTTGCGGCTACCGTACTGCTTCTGCTGGGCTGCCTCTTCACGGGTGAACGGCCCGGCGTGAAGCTCTGGCTCTCTGTCGGCCTCCTGCTGGCGACCCACCTGCTCTCGCTCCGCGAGTCGCTGCGCTCCGCGCAGTCCGAAGAGGGGGCAGAGCAATCCGCCGGCACTCCGGCCGGGGCGCCCGCTGCCGGGCAGGCCTCGGCGGGGATGCAGCGCCGCGACGAGTCGGCACGCCCGTCCTGGCGCCGCAGCCTGACGGCGCCCCAGATTACGGGCCTGCTCCTCTTCGTGGTCTCGGTCAACGAGGCGCTGGCCTGCGTGCGCCTGATGGCGCGGGGCGGCGAAGCCTCGCTGCCGCTGGCCCTTGCCGTACTGCTCTCGGCGGGCGGCCTGTGGTATCTGGTAAGCCACGGAAAACAAGCATAGGAATACAAACTGCAACTGCGAACAAGAGAAACTGACCATGTCGAACATCTCCATCATCATCGGACGCGAGTTCAACGAACGCGTCCGCAAGAAATCCTTCATCATCACCACGCTGCTCATGCCCGTGCTGATGCTCGTCCTGATGGCGGCACCGGCCCTCATCATGAACTTCTCGAAGGGCGAGCTGAAACGCATCGCCGTCATCGACGAGAGCGGACTGGTGGCCCCCGCACTCGAGAGCAACGAGGAGATTGCCTACGAGCCAACCTCGCTGACGACCGACGAGGCCCGCAGGGAGCTCACCGATTTCTTCGGCGTCCTCTACATCGGCTCCGACATCCTGCAGAACTCCTCCAACGTGCGGCTCTACGCCAACTCGTCGACCTCGCTCTCCATCGAGAGCGACATCACCGGCCAGATTGAGCGGATACTCGAGGCCGAGAAGCTCAAGAACTACCACATCGACAACCTGCAGCAGATTCTCGACGAGGTGAAGACCACCGTCACGCTGCAGACCTTCCGCAACGACAAGTCGCAGGAGGAGGATGCGCAGTCCCAGTCGTCGGCCGTGGCCACGGCGACGGGCTACATCCTGGGCTTCGTGCTCTACATGTTCCTGCTCATCTATGGCTCGATGGTCATGCAGTCCGTAATCGAGGAGAAGAACAACCGCGTGCTCGAGGTGATTGTCTCGTCGGTGCGCCCCTTCGAACTGATGATGGGCAAAATCCTCGGCGTGGCTGCCGTCGCCGTGGTGCAGGTGCTCATCTGGGGCGTGCTGATTGTTGTGGCGGGGAGCGTCGTGATGCCGCAGCTGATGCCGGCCGACGCCATGGCCAGCGTCCAGGCCATGCAGCAGGGCATGCCCGACGCCGCGATGGGCGGCATGGATTCCGACATGCTGCAGATTGTGGCGGCCCTGACCGATTTGGGTTACATCGTCAAGATTTTCGTCTGCCTGCTGTTGTTCATCGTGGGTGGCTATCTGCTCTACTCGGCGATGTTCGCCGCCGTGGGTTCGGCCGTGGACAACGTCCAGGACGCCTCGCAGCTGCAAATGCCCGTCACGCTGCCAATCATCCTCGCGCTGCTGATGATGATTGCCGTCATCAAGGACCCCAACTCGCCGCTGGCCTTCTGGTTCTCGCTCATCCCCTTCACCTCGCCCGTGGTGATGATGGCGCGCATCCCCTACGGCATCCCCGCGTGGGAGGTGGCCCTTTCGCTGGTGCTGCTCTACGCCTCGTTCGTGGCGATGGTCTGGCTGGCCGGCAAAATCTACCGCGTGGGCATCTTCATGTACGGCAAGAAGCCGACCTTCAGGGAGTTGCTCAAGTGGATGAAGTACAAGTATTGACCCCGCGCTGCCGGCCCCGTGCCGGCTGTGGTGCGGCGGCGGAGCCCTTCCTGTGCGGGAGGGGCTCCGCCGTTTTTTTCCGCTCCGCGCGGCACTGCGTCGGGCGGGCATTTGCGAACTCGCGCTTTTTTCCTATCTTTGCCAAGGTATTGACAACCTTCCGCCATGAATATTTCGCAAGACCGGATTGACGCCCTGCGCGCGATGCTCGTTCGGCCCGGACAGCAGATTGTGATTGTCTCCCACACCAATCCCGACGGCGACGCCGTCGGTTCGTCGCTCGCCTGGAGCGACGTGCTCACCTCGATGGGACACCACGTCACCTGCATCGTACCCAACAAGTACCCCTATTTCCTCGACTGGATGCCGGGCATCTCCGACGTGGTCATCTTCCGCACCGACGCCGAAGGCCGTGCCGCCCGCGCCATCGCCGGGGCCGACATCATCTTCTGCCTCGACTTCAACGCCCTCTCGCGGCTCGAGAACCTGAGCGAGACGCTCGCCTCGAACACCACGGCGCGCCGCGTACTCATCGACCACCACCTCTCGCCCGCCGAGGGGTTCGACATCGCCTTCTCGCACCCCGAGTCGTCGAGCACCTGTTTCCTGGTCTATACGCTCATCGAGCGGATGTTCGGCACCGACGCCATCACGCTCAAGATGGCCGAGGAGCTCTACGTCGGCATGATGACCGACACGGGCAACTTCGCCTTCTCGTTTCTCACGCCCGAGCTGTTCCGCGCCGTGGCGGTGCTCGTCGAGAAGGGCATCCACATCCCGACGCTCCACAACAACGTCTACAACGCCTATACCGAGGGCCGCGCACGGCTCTTCGGCTACGCCATCAACCGCAAGATGGAGCTCATCGAGGACGGTACGGTGGCCTACATGTCGCTCAAGGAGAGCGAGATGCGCCGCTTCCAGTTCCAGCAGGGCGACAGCGAGGGCTTCGTCAACTATGCGCTCACCATCCGCAAGGTGAAGATGTCGGCCATGTTCCTGGCCCACCGCAAGTTCATCCGCATCTCGCTCCGCTCGCGCGGCGATGTGGACGTCAACCTCTTCGCCCGCAAATACTTCGACGGCGGCGGCCACAAGAATGCCGCCGGCGGCAAGTCCTACCTCACGATGGAGGAGACCATCGCCCACTACATCCGCTCGGTGCGCGAATTTGCCGAGCAGGGCGGTCTGGGTTAACACCGCGCCTCCGATGGACGACTTCCGACTCCGCGTCTTCATCGCGGCGGCCCGTACGCTCAGCTTCACGAAGGCCGCCGAGGAGCTCTTCATCTCGCAGCCGGCCGTGAGCAAGCATGTCTGTGCGCTCGAGTCGGCCTACGGCGTGACGCTCTTTAACCGCCGGGGCAGCCGCCTCGAACTGACGCCGGCGGGCGAGGTGCTGCTGGGGTGCGCCGAGCGGCTCGAAGCCGAGTACCGGCGCATGCAGTACGAGATGAGCCGCTGCACCGAACGGCTCGAAGGCGAGCTGCGCCTCGGAGCCAGCACGACGGTCGCCCAATACCTCCTGCCGCCGATTCTCGCCCGTTTCACGACCCGCTATCCCGACCTGCGCGTCACCCTTCTGTCGGGCAACAGTGGCCAAATCGAGCAGGCGCTCGAACGGGGCGCCGTCGACCTGGGTATCGTCGAGAGCCTCAGCCACCGCAACGGTCTCTTCTACGACCTCTTCACCGAAGACGAACTGGTGCTGGTCACCCGTCCCGACGGGGCCTGCGGCTCGCTCGAGAGCGTGACGCCGCGCCAGTTGTGCGACCTTCCGCTCGTCCTGCGCGAAGGGGGTTCCGGTACGCTCGAGGTGATTGCCGCCGCCCTGGCGCATGTCGGCATCCGCCTGCCGATGCTCCGGATTGTGATGCGGCTCGACAGCACCGAGGGCATCAAGGCCTTCGTCCGCAACAGCGATGCGCTGGCGATTGTCTCGGTGATTTCGGTGGTCGACGAACTGCGCCGCGGCACGCTGCGCGTGGTCGACATCGAGGGCCTTTCGCTGCACCGCAACTTCTCGTTCGTCCATCCCGCCGCCGAACTTCCCGAGACGGTCCGCCGTTTTACGGAGTTCGCACGCGCCTCGTTATAACCTCAGGTTATGGCGTATAACTATTTCCCGTTTTGCCGACTCCGCCCGGTTTCCTAATTTTGCGACCGTAACAGTACGTAACAAGGAGCCCGCGGCCGTGCGGCCGCGCTCCGCAAAACCGCAAAACCGAAACCGTCAAAACCCTGAAAGACATGATGAAAAAAGGCAACCGGGCCAACACTCTGCACGGCATTCTGCTCATTGCGCTCTTCTCGTTCGCGGCGTTCTACATCGCCGATATCCCCGTCGTACGACGTCTCTCGTTCAGTCCGCTCATCGTGGGCATCATCCTCGGCATGCTCTATGCCAACAGCCTGCGCAACCGCCTGCCCGAGACGTGGGTGCCGGGCATCAAGTTCTGCACCAAGCAGCTGCTGCGCTGGGGCATCATCCTCTACGGTTTCCGTCTGACGCTGGCGCAGGTAGCCGCCGTGGGCGTTCCGGCCGTGGTGGTCGACCTGGTGGTGGTCGTGGTGACCATCCTGGGCGGCGTGGCGCTCGGCCGCCTCATGCGCATCGACCGCGACACGGCGCTGATGACCTCGACGGGCAGCGCCATCTGCGGTGCGGCGGCCGTGCTGGGCGCCGAGCCGGTGGTCCGCTGCGAGGGCTACAAGACCGCCATCGCCGTCTCGACGGTGGTGATTTTCGGCACCCTGTCGATGTTCCTCTATCCGATTATGTACCGCACGGGGCTGCTCGACGGGCTCACGGATACGGGCGTGGCCATCTATACGGGCAGCACGCTCCATGAGGTGGCCCATGTGGCCGGGGCGGGCAACGCCATGGACCCCACCGACTCGCTGGGCATCGCCGCGACGGCCACCATCACCAAGATGATTCGCGTCATGATGCTGGCCCCCGTGCTGGTGGTCATGAGCTTCGTACTTGCCCGCCGTCGCCGCGAAACCGCTGTCGCCGGAACGTCGGCCGACGCCCCTGCGGGCAAGAGCCGCATCACCATCCCCTGGTTCGCCTTCGGATTCATCGGTGTCATCTGCCTCAATTCGCTGCTGCAGTACCTGCTGGGAGTCGACACCGTGAAGGATATTCCGCTCAACGGCGCCATCGAGTACATCGACACCTTCCTGCTGACGATGGCCATGACGGCGCTCGGCACCGAGACGAGCATCGACAAGTTCCGCCAGGCGGGGGCCAAGCCCTTCCTGCTGGCCGGGGCGCTCTACGTGTGGCTGGTCGTGGGCGGCTATCTGGTGACGAAGTACGTGGTCGAATGGTTGTAACGGTTCCGGCCCCCGGGGCGGAGAGCGGCCTCTTTCCGCCGGTCGGGGTGCCGAACGTATGGGATTTGAGTATGGAACACAACGAAACGTTTGTCCGCATCCGGCTCGGAGCCGCTGCGGAGGGAGACGAGGCGGCCGAACTGCTGCTCTGGCCGGCCGCACGCCCCAACGGTCAGGCGGTTGTCGCCTGCCCGGGAGGCGGATTCAACCAGGTGGCGCTCGAGCGTGAGGGCTACCCCTTCGCCCGGTGGTTCAACGAGCGGGGCGTGACCTATGCCGTGCTCTGCTACCGCATGCCGCGGGGCCGGGCCGGAGTTCCGGCCGAGGATATCCGCTGCGCCCTGGCGCTCATGCGCGAGCGGGCTGCCGAGTGGGGCATAACGCGCCTCGGCGTGATGGGGGCCTCCATCGGCGGCCACGTCGCCTCGACGGCCGCCACGCTCTTCGACGGGGAGGAGCGCCCGGATTTCCAGGTTCTGCTCTACCCCGTCATCTCCATGCTCGACGCTTGGGCCCACCGCCCCTCGCGCGGCCGGCTGATGGGCGAGAACCCCTCGGCGGAGCTCTGCGAGCGCCTCTCGCTCGAGCTGCACGTCACGCCGCAGACCGCTCCGGCCTTCATCGTGCTGGCCGAGGACGATGCGGTCGTCCCGCCGATGCACTCGCTGCGCTACTACGAGGCGTTGTGCACTCACGGCGTGCCGGCGCAGCTGCACGTCTACCCGCGCGGCGGCCACAGCTTCGCCTTCGACGACGCCTTCCCCTACAAGGCGCTCTGGCTCGCCGAACTGGAGCGGTTCCTCGCGGAGGTGTGACCTCCGGCGGCGGGGGACCCCTCCGGACCTCTTCGACGCCGAAAAAGCCTCGCTTCCCGGTTGAGGGAGGCGGGGCTTTTTCGCTTTGCGGTTTGTGCGGCATCTCCCGGCCGTGCGGCTCCATGCCGGCCGGATGCGGACCGGGCGTGAGACTGCGGCCGTAGGGAGGTCGGCCGCAGTCCGACAGCGGGTGGGGCCGCGTTGCTCCGGGACGAATCCCGGGTGCGGGTCGCCTGCCGGGGGGAGGAGGCTACTCCTCCAGACGGGGTTCCGTGAGGCTCTTGTGGCCCGAATAGCGGAGCACCCGCTCGCGGACGAAGTCGGCCGTGCGGCGGAGCTGCTCCGTCGTGAAGGGTGCGGGATAGCTCATCAGCACCAGCGGATGGGGCGCAAAGGGCTCCTCGTAGGAGGGGTGGATGTAGCGACAGGGATTCTCGACGAACCCCAGACGCCGGTAGAAGTGCAGCCGGCGGATGGCAATCTCCTCGACCGGAGGCTCGATTTCGAGCACCACCGGTTCGGCGACGCTCCGGCAGAAGGCCGCCAGCGCCTCGGAGCCGATGTTGTGCCCCCGCATGGCGGGCGAGACGGCCAGGTGTTCGAGGTAGTGGAACCCTTCGTCCCTCCAGCGGAAGAAGATTCCCGCCAGCCGGTCGCCCAGCCAGATGCACTCGGCCACAAAGGCCGGGTCGTCGAATGCCCGTACGTAGTTGTCGAGCGAACGTTTTTCGCATGGCGGGAACGACTCCTGGTAGATGGCCCAGGCCTGCTCCCAGCCTTTGTCCGCCGTCGAGCGGAACGGAATGAATCGCAGGTCGGTGTTCATGTCTGATTCGGTTTTCGGACAAAGGTACGGATTTTTCCGCAGCCGGGCAAACCGGCGAGGCTCCGTTCCGACGATTTTTCGGGGCGTGTGGCGTCTGAATTCCGAAACAAAGCCGTACCTTTATCCCCGCATGCAGGCCCGTCGGCAAACGCCGGTGTGCCGAGCCTCCGGTTTTGCGCAGCCCGAGGACCGATGCCCGGCATCCGGCCCCCTCCCCGCAGCCGGCCGCGGCCCATGCGACCCGAACCTCCCGACCATGAAGAACAAACCGATTTTCACCTTCCGCGACGCCGAGAAACAGACGGCCCCCGTGGCCTTCATGACGATGCTCAAACCCGCCGGTTCGAGCTGCAACCTCGACTGCCACTACTGCTACTATCTGGACAAGGCCGTTCAGTACGGCGGCCGTCAGGCGGTGATGAGCGACGAGCTGCTCGAACGCTACGTCCGCCAGTACATCGAGGCCAACGAGGTCCCCGTCGTGCAGTTCTGCTGGCACGGCGGCGAGCCGCTGCTGCCGGGAATCGACTTTTACCGGAAAGCCCTGGCGCTCCAGCAGAAGTATGCCGACGGCAAGCGCATCGAAAACACGTTGCAGACCAACGGCACGCTGGTCGACGAGCGGTGGTGCGAGCTCTTTGCCGCGAACAACTTCCTGGTGGGGCTCTCGCTCGACGGGCCGCAGGACATCCACGACGCGTTCCGCGTGACGAAGGGCGGACGGCCGACCTTCGAGCGGGTGATGCAGACGGTCGCGATGTTCCGGCGCGGCGGCGTGGAGTACAATACGCTGAGCGTCGTCAACCGCCTTTCGGAGGGGCGCGGCGCGGAAATCTACCGTTTCTTCCGCGACGAGGTCCGGAGCCGCTACATGCAGTTCCTGCCCGCCGTCGAGCATGTGGTCGATGTCGAGGGTTTCCACCGTCCGCTGATTGTCTCGCCCGACCGCGAGGGGGCGCGGCTGGCCGAGTGGTCGGTCTCGGCACGCGGCTACGGCAACTTCCTGTGCGATATCTTCGACGAGTGGGTCGTCCGCGACGTGGGGCAGTACTACGTCCAGATGTTCGACGCCACGCTGGCGCAGTGGTGCGGCGTGCAGCCGGGCGTCTGCTCGATGGGCGAGACGTGCGGCGATGCGCTGGTGGTCGAGCACAACGGCGACGTCTACTCGTGCGACCATTTCGTCTATCCCCAATACCTGCTGGGTAACATCCGCGAGCAGACGCTCGCCGAAATCTACCGTTCGCCGCAGCGGCGCGAATTCGGCCTTGCCAAGCGCAACACGCTGCCGCGCGAATGCCTGCGCTGCAAATACTATTTCGCCTGCCGGGGCGAATGTCCCAAGCACCGTTTCGAGCGGGGCAGCGACGGCTACCCCAAGAATTCGCTTTGCGAGGGGCTGCTGCGCTACTTCCGCCACGTGGAGCCCTACATGGAGCAGATGCGCGACCTGCTCTCGAGGCAGCAGTCCCCGGCGTGGGTGATGCCCTTCGCGCGCAAGCGCATGGGGCTGATGTAGCCCCTCCCTTCAGCCCGTCCTCGGGGCCGGGGTGAACCCTAAACCGGCAGCCCGGACGAATCCTGCGATTTGTCCGGGCTGCATGTTCTTTCCCGGCACCGGGAGGCGCGGGGCGGTCAGAGGTTGATGCGGTTCCCTTCGGCGAAGCGGGCGTCGAGGATGAGCTGCACCTGGTCGAAGAGCTCCTCCTCGTCGAGCGTGCCGCTCAGCGAGTAGAACTTGCTCTGTGCCGAGCCGTACTGGAGCATGCGCTCCATGTTGCACCCCTCCACGCCGCAGACGATGACCGCGTCGATGCGCTCCTCGTGGTGCAGCAGGGCGTTGTAGAAGGCGAGCAGCCGTTCGTTTGACGATATCCGCCTTGCGTGGAGCAGCAGCCCCGTGTCGCGGGAGCCGAACTCCTCGGGCGCGTCGATGGTCTGCAGGGCGTAGTGGCGGGCAATGCGGCGGGTCGCCGCTTCGGGAAATCCGTAGAGTACGATGTTCATGGCGTTGCGTGTTTTTTGAAAAAAAGGCGCGGCAAGTTACTAACCTCTTATACTATACTTTTTCGACGACTTGTTATTATGGCAGACAACGAGTCCCTGTGTGCCGCGCCTTTTTAGGATGGATAAGAACGGGTCGGATGCGGCGGCCGTCGGGTGTGGGGTCCGGATGATTCGCGGGAGCGGATTCAAGTCCCGGAGGGCGGCCAGTCGGGGCTGGCGGCGGCCGTCGGCTGCCTGGTCTGGCGGGGACGGACGGCGGCGTGCCGGTGCTGCCTCCTGCGGTCCTTTGTGAGGGCCTGCGGTGTCGGCGGTCGTCCGCGGGTGGCCGTCGGGCGGGGTCCGGCCGTCATCGACGGCCAATCTCCTCCATGCGGCGGGCCCTCTGCCGGTCCGGTGCAGGCGGTGCGGCGTGCGCTTCCGCTGCGGGGAGTGCATCGCATGCCCGCGGCGGGCCCTGCAACGGCGAAAGGGTCCGTACCCCTCCTTCTCCGATACTCTTTTCTTGTTGAATCGCTTCCGAAATCGAACGGCCATTCCTCGGGCGAGTCCGACATCGAATCGATTTGGCAGGTCTTCTGACTTGCTCCTGTTCCGAAGCCTTCCCGGCACGCAGGGCCAGTGGCTGAGATATTCGGAATTTTGCGGAGCTTCACAGCAGCGGGACTGTCCGGGATTTTCACCCGATTCCCTTTTCATCCTTGCCCCGGTCGGGGCGTCGGAACCAAATCTCCGGGAACAAATATAACGGATAAATCCGAAAATCGGAGCGCCGGGAGCAATAATTTTTCGGCAAACCTCCCTGCAGAGCCCCGAAACGACTATTTTTGCGGTATGGAAACTCTGCTTCGTTACCGCGCCGAGGATTTCACCGCGACGCTCCCCCTGTCCGACTATCTGGCCCGCTTCCGCGATGCCGGCCGCATCGCCGGCTACTGCCGCAGCTGTCCCCGCTACGGCGCCACGTGGGCCTGCCCGCCCTTCGGATTCGATGTCGAATCGCTTTTCGAGGGGTGCACGACGGCGCTCATCGTCGCCACGCGCATCACCCCCATCCCGGCCGGGGCGCCCCTTGCCGCGGCGCGCGAGGTGATTCGTCCCGAGCGGCTGCGGCTCGAAGAGCGGCTGCTCGACCTCGAAGGGCGCTTCGGCGGCCGCGCCTTCACCTGCGTGGGGGAGTGCTTCGCCTGCCCCGGCGAGCCCTGCACCCGCCCCGAAGGGCTCCCGTGCCGCCATCCCGAGCGGGTGCGGCCCTCGCTCGAAGCGTGCGGCTTCGACCTCGAGCGCACCGCGTCGGAGCTCTTCGGCATCGAGATGCTCTGGGGCCGCGACGGGCGGCTGCCCGAATACCTGACACTCGTATGCGGCCTTTTCCACGGCCACGCGGCCGACGACGTGCGCTGGTAGCCGCTCCGGGCGCAGCGTTGCGTTCCGCCATTCCGGAGCGCCGCCGTTTGGCGGAGCGCCGCCATTCGGATGGAGCAGTCCCTCCGTAGACCCGCATTCCGGAGAACTGCCATTCCGGAGAGGCCGCCGTCCGGAAGCCGTCTCGGTGCGCTGCCGCCGCAGCTCGGCTCCTCCTTCCCGGGAGGGGAGAATCCCCAAAAGAGGGGATTGACCGCACCCCCGCACGTCCCTATCTTTGCGCTTCCGAGGCCCGGATAAGGCCGGCTGCCCGGCGGAACCTTTTCCCGATTCCGGATAATTGGTTATCTTTGCGGCCGAACACCGCCCCTGCGATGCGAAAACGACTGAAAAACATAGGCGCCTTGCTGCTTCTGGTACTCTTTGCCGGGTACTGGTGCTGCGTCACGCTCTTTCCCCACGTCCACCGCATCGACGGCTGCGTCTATGTCCACTCGCACCCCTATTCGGGTACGTCGGGCAACCCCGCCCACAGCCATACGGCGCAGCAGTTCCAGCTCATCGCCCATCTTTCGCTGCTGGTGCTTGCCGTCGGGGCGCTTGTCGCCTTCGTCCGCGCCCTTATCGGACGCATCTTCCGCTTCCGGCTCCGCCGCCCCGCCGTGCGTCAGGGGGCGCCGATGCGCAGCTTCGCCCTCAGGGCTCCTCCCGTTTGCTGAGTACCGCTCCGGCAGAGCCGCTCCGGCGGTTCGGCCCTGCTCCGGTGATGCTTCGCAGCATCGCTGGAGACGCTATCGCAGTATTCATACCCAAACGGAACAACCCCAATGAAACACTATCTTGCGGGAGCACTCATGCTGCTCCTCACCCTGGACGTGTCGGCCGATACCGCCGAACTCCAGGCCCCTCCCCAGCGACAGAGCGACGCCAACATCATGGGCCACGTCGTCGACGCCCGCACGGGCGAACACCTGGCCTATGCCACCGTGACCGTCGAAGGCACCACCATCGGCCTCTCGACCGACGCCACGGGCCACTACTTCCTCAAGAACCTCCCCACGGGCCGCTTCACGCTCGTGGCCTCGTCGGTGGGCTACGGCTCCGCCCGGCAGGAGGTCGAAACCGCAGCCGGAAAGACCCTCGAGGTGAACTTCAGCCTCGAGGAGGAGGTGCTCTCGGTCGACGAGGTGGTCGTGTCGGCCAGCCGCACCGAGCGCAACAAACGCTACTCGCCGACCATCGTCTCGGTCGTCGGCGAGAAGCTCTTCGACGCCACCTCGTCATGCAACCTGGCCGAGTCGATGAACTTCCAGTCGGGCCTGCGCGTCGAGAACAACTGCGGCAACTGCGGCACCATGCAGCTGCGCATCAACGGTCTCGAGGGGCAGTATTCGCAGGTGCTGCTCGACAGCCGCCCCATCTTCAGCACGCTGGCCACGGTCTACGGCCTCGAGCAGCTGCCCGCCTCGATGATTGAACGCGTCGAGGTGATTCGCGGCGGCGGCTCGGCCCTCTTCGGCGCCAATGCCATCGGCGGCGTGGTCAACATCATCACGCGCGAGCCGCAGCGCAACACCGTCTCGCTTGCGGGGACGGCCAACATCCTCGAGGGGGGCTCGGTCGACTTCAACACCTCGCTCAACGGCGCCTTCGTCTCGGACGACTACCGCACGGGCGTCTACCTCTTCGGCATGGTGCGCGAGCGCGACGCCTACGACCGCAACGGCGACGGATTCTCCGACATCCCGAAGCTCGACTCCGAGACGGCGGGCTTCCGCGCCTACTACAAGACCTCGGCCTATACGCGCCTGACGGCCGAGTACCACCACATCCACGAGTTCCGCCGCGGCGGCAACGCCTTCGACCAGCCGCCCCATAACGCCGACATCGCCGAACAACTCGACCACAAAATCGACGGCGGCGGCCTGAAGTTCGACTACTTCAGCCCCGACAACCGCCACCGGCTGGGCCTCTACCTCTCGGCGCAGAACATCGACCGCAACAGCTACTACGGCGCCGGGCGCAATCCCGACGCCTACGGCGCCACGAGCGACCGCACGCTGGTGGCCGGCGCACAGTACACCTACTCGTTCGAGCGGCTGTGGTTCTCGCCCGCCGAGCTGACGGCCGGCGTCGAGTACAACGGCAATGCGCTCCACGACCGCTACCTGGGTCTGGGCCGCGACCTGCGGCAGACGACCCACAGTGCGGGCTTCTTCTTCCAGAACGAGTGGAGCAGCGACCGCTTCAGTCTGCTCCTGGGCGGCCGCGTCGACAAGCACAACCTCATGCGCAATGTCGTCTTCTCGCCGCGCGTCAACCTGCGCTACACCCCGCACGAGCAGGTCGGCCTGCGGTTGAGCTACTCGAGCGGCTACCGCGCCCCCCAGGCCTACAACGAGGACCTGCACATCGACGCGCTCGACAACAAGGTCTCGCTCATCGAACTCGCCCCCGACCTGCGGCCCGAGTACTCCCACAGCGTGAGCGGCTCGGTCGACCTCTACCACACCTTCGGGCGCGTGCAGACGAACCTGCTCGTCGAGGGCTTCTGGACGCTGCTGGACGATGTCTTCACGCTCGAGAAAATCGGCGAGAACGAGCAGGGCTACATCATCCGCGAGCGGCGCAACGGCTCGGGTGCGACCATCGCCGGAGTGAGCGCCGAGCTGAAGGCCGGCATTCCGGGCCGCTTCGAGGTGCAGGCGGGCTACACCTTCCAGCGCAGCCGCTACGCCGAGCCCGAGCGGTGGTCCGATGAGGTGACGCCGCAGCGCCGCATGTTCCGCTCGCCCGACCACTACGGCTATCTGACGGCGTCGTATACCCCCGTGCGCGCCTTTACGGCCTCGCTCTTCGGCACCTTCACGGGACCGATGCTCGTGCAGCACAATGCCGGCTACATCGCCGCCGACACCGAACGGATGACCCCCTCGTTCTGGGACATGGGCATACGGCTCGCCTATGAATTCCGCCTCACGCGCCAGCTGCGGCTGGAGCTGAGCGCCGGCGTGAAGAACGTGCTGGACAGCTTCCAGAGCGACCTGGACCGCGGAGCCGAGAAGGATGCGGCCTACTTCTACGGCCCCTCGCTGCCCCGCACGTGGTTCTTCGGCGCGAAGTTCGCCATCTGAGGCGCTCCCGCGTCGCCCGTCATGCGGTGAAGGCTCCCGGACAGACGCTCTGTCCGGGAGTTTTTCGTCCCTGTTGCTTTCGGGGACGTCTCCGGTCCCTGCCGCGGGGCCGCAATCCCGCCTCGCCCCATTGCGTTCCCATGCCCTCGCATGCCCTCGCATGCTCTTACATCCCCTCGCCCCCCCCACGCCGCACGCCCCACGCCCTCGCATGCTCTCGCCCCATTGCGTTCCCTGGCGTTCCCACGCCCCACACTCCATTTCTCCACATCCTCGCGTCTTCTTGCCCCGCGCCTTCTGCCCGGCATCCGCGACGAATCGCCCGAAGAGGGGATTCGGCGGCTGCAAAACCCCGAAAAGTGGGGATTGCCCCTCTCGGCGCGACGTCGTTACTTTGCAACTATCGGAAACCCTAAAAAACACGCATCATGATTGGAATCTTTTTCGGAAGCACCACCGGAACGACCGAGGCCGCTGCCGGTGACATTGCCCGCCGGCTCGGCGTCGCGGCGGCCGACCTCCACAACGTGGCCGATACCCCGGCCGACGAAGTCGACCGCTATGACCTGCTCCTGCTGGGTTCGTCGACCTGGGGCTGCGGCGAACTGCAGGACGACTGGTATGGATTTCTCGAGGCACTGAAGTCGCGTCCGCTTGCCGGCAAGCGGGTTGCGCTGTTCGGCTGCGGGGACAGCGGTTCCTATCCCGACACCTTCTGCGACGCGCTGGGGCTCATCCGCACCGCACTGGAAGAGACCGGCTGCATGTTTGTGGGCGAGTGCCCCGCCGACGGCTACGGCGCCACAGGCTCCCTTGCCTGCCGCGACGGCCGCTTCGTCGGACTGGCGCTCGACGAAAGCGACCCGGGCGGCAACGGGAAGCGTCTCGAGGAGTGGTGCCGGCAACTCGAAAACCTCGGGGAGCGATGAGCGCCGAGGATTTCAGCCGCTACGATTCGATGAAGCTCCTGCTGCACCATATCTACGAGTTTCAGAAGGGGGTGCGGCGGCTTATCCTCTGCACGATGTGCCCTACCTGTGCCGAGCTGTTCTGCGAGCGGCTGCGGCGTCAGGGCATCGACTACCTCCTGCAGCCGGTGACCGACCGCAAGGTCAATCTCTATTTTGGCGAGCCGTCGTGCCTTGAACTGGTGAGGACCTTCGTCCATAAGCCGTTGAACAGGCTTACCCCCGAGGAGGACTTCATGCTCGGCGCACTGTTGGGTTACGACCTTGTGCGCCAGTGCGAGCGTTACTGCCGGCGTCGGGCCGAAGCCGTCTGATGCCCTGTCTCTGCGCTGCAGGCGCCCCGGCGGTCTCCTCCGCCGGGGCGCCTGCCGTGTAGCGGGCCCGCCACACGGCGTGCACCTCCTCCCCCTCCCGGCCGGACGCTGCCGTACGGGGATAATCCCTCCCCGTGCCGGCCCGGGTGTGTGTGCGGGCTGTCACGGCAGGGGCGGGATTGTTCCGAAAGTGCCCGTTTCTTTTCAAAATCGGCATTGAGGAACTCCATTTTTCGTGAAAATCCGCTCTTTTTTCCCGAAAGAGTGTATCTTTGCGGCCGGAAAATCTTCGGTGATGATGTACGGTCTGTTGCGAAATATGCTGTGGGTGTGGCTGTTCATGTTGCTCGGCGGCACGAACCTGACCCTTGCACGCAACGACGGCGACCGTCCGTTCCGCGGCTCCTTCGTGGAGCGGGACGTGCTCTCCGCATCGGACCAGGAGCTCTCTCTCCCGGGTTCGGACGACTGCCTCATCCTTCCGCTCTGCCGCGGGGCCCTTCCCGCCGAGACCTCGGTTTCCCACTCCGACCACAAGACCTCGCCCGACATCCGTCCGCTGCCGCGCCACTCCCACGAGGATTGCGTCGCCCCCATGCCCGAGCTTCGGGCCGCCGACCGGACCGGGCGTTTCCGCCCCGTCGACTACTACGTCTATTCGCTGCGGCGTATTCTGATTTGACCTTTGCTTCGAAGGCGGCATCCGCCGTCGCGACGGGCCTTTGCGGGTGCCGTTGCATTGCTGTTTCAACGGATTCAACCGGAAGCCCGGCCGCGTGCCGGTGCACTCCGCCAACATTCTAAAAACGTACGTCTATGTATTTTACCTTGCTGGTTGTCGTCATCCTCACGGCCATTGCGCTGGTCGCCGTGGCGTTGGGTGTGGCCCGGGCCATCGCTCCCCGGTCGTATAACCTCCAGAAGGGCGAAGCCTACGAGTGCGGTATTCCCACCCGGGGCAAGTCGTGGATGCAGTTCAAGGTGGGTTACTACCTCTTCGCCATCCTCTTCCTGATGTTCGACGTCGAGACGGTCTTCCTCTTCTCGTGGGCCGTCGTCGTGCAGGACCTCGGTATCTACGGACTGGTGAGCATCCTCTTCTTTTTGTTGATTTTGGTTTTGGGCCTGGCCTATGCCTGGCGGAAAGGAGCACTCGAATGGAAATGAGAAAGCCCGATATAAAGTCGATGCGCTACGAGGATTTCAACGACAACGAATACCTCGAGCAGATGGTGCAGGAGCTGCGCGGCAACGGAACCAACGTTGTGGTGGGCTGCCTCGACAACCTGATTGAATGGGGCCGCAGCAACAGCCTCTGGCCGCTGACCTTCGCCACGAGCTGCTGCGGCATCGAGTTCATGGCCGTGGGCGCCGCGCGCTACGATTTTGCCCGGTTCGGGTTCGAAGTGACCCGCGCCTCCCCGCGCCAGGCCGACTTCATCATGGTCGCCGGCACCATCACCCACAAGATGGCCCCCGTGCTCCGGCGCCTCTACGACCAGATGGCCGACCCCAAGTACGTGATTGCCGTGGGCGGCTGCGCCATCAGCGGCGGCCCCTTCAAGAAGTCCTACCACGTGGTCAAGGGCGTCGACGAAATCCTGCCCGTCGACGTCTACATCCCGGGCTGCCCGCCCCGCCCCGAGGCGATGCTCTACGGTCTGATGCAGCTCCAGCGCAAGGTGCGCCTGCAGCGCTTCTTCGGCGGGGTCAACAAGCAGATTGACCGCAAGGAGTACGAACGGCTGCTGCAGCGCGACCTCACGGCCGAACGCAACGAGCTCAACGTCGAAGTGCAATCCCAACCTGAAGAAGAAAACAAGTGAATATGACGCTCAACAAAAAAATAACGGCCTGGGAACCCGCGGCCGTGTGGTCCGACAAGGGCGACGGCCTCTATACCGTCCCCGTCGAGCGGTTCCACGAACTTGCCTCCCGGCTCCGTCACGAGGCGGGATTCGACTTCCTGCGCAGCCTCACGGGCATGGACTGGGGCGAAGAGGGCCTCGGCGCGGTCTACCACCTCGAGTCAACCTCGACGGGCGAGAACGTCGTCCTGCGCACGGTCGCACCCGACCGCACGCAGTGCGTGCTTCCGTCGGTCTGCGACCTGTGGAAGGGGGCCGAGTTCAACGAACGCGAGGCGTTCGACTACTTCGGCATCCGCTTCCTCAACCATCCCGACATGCGGCGCCTCTACCTGCGCGACGACTGGGTGGGACACCCCCTGCGCAAGGACTACGACGAGTCGCTCAACCCGCTGCGCATGAGCAACGAGGTCTCGCGCGACAGTACGGCCTCGTTCGAGCTGATGCCCGACGGCAGCTTCATCCGCAAGCGCAGTCTCCTGTTCGAGGAGGGCGAGTATGTCATCAACATCGGTCCCCAGCACCCGGCCACGCACGGCGTGCTGCGTTTCCGCGTCTCGCTCGAGGGTGAAATCATCCGCAAGCTCGACGTCCACTGCGGCTACATCCACCGCGGCATCGAGAAGATGTGCGAGAGCCTGACCTATCCCCAGACGCTGGCGCTGACCGACCGCCTCGACTATCTGGGCGCCTCGCAGAACCGCCACGCCCTCTGCATGTGCATCGAGAAGGGCCTGGGCGTCGAGGTCACGGAGCGCGTGCAGTACATCCGCACCATCATGGACGAGCTGCAGCGCATCGACTCGCACCTGCTCTTCTTCTCCTGCCTCTGCATGGACATGGGTGCCCTGACGGCCTTCTTCTACGGCTTCCGCGACCGCGAGAAGGTGCTCGACATCCTCGAGGAGACCACCGGCGGCCGTCTGATTCAGTGCTACAACACCATCGGCGGCGTGCAGGCCGACATCCACCCCAACTTCGTGCGCCGCGTCAAGGAGCTCATCGCCTACCTGCGCCCCATGTTGCGCGAGTACCACGAGGTCTTCACCGGCAACGTCATCGCCCGCGAGCGTCTGAAGGGCGTGGGCGTGCTGAGCCGCGAGGACGCCATCTCGTTCGGCGCCACGGGCGGTACGGGCCGCGCCGCAGGCTGGGCCTGCGACGTGCGCAAGCGCCATCCCTATGCCGCCTACGGCAAGGTCGATTTCGACGAGGTGCTCTTCACCGAGGGCGACTGCCTGGCCCGCTACATGGTCCGCATGCACGAGGTGGAGCAGAGCCTGCGCATCATCGAGCAGCTCATCGACAACATCCCCGAAGGCGACTACCAACTCAAGATGAAGCCCGTCATCCGCATCCCCGAAGGCACCTACTACGCCGCCGTCGAGGGGAGCCGCGGCGAGTTCGGCGTCTTCATCGAGAGCCACGGCGACAAGTCGCCCTACCGCATGAAGTTCCGCTCGACGGGCCTCCCGCTGGTCTCCTGCATGGAGACCATCTCGCGCGGAGCGAAAATCGCCGACCTGATTGCCATCGGCGGCACGGTGGACTACGTGGTGCCCGATATCGACCGATAAGTTAACGCAGAAAGTGATTATAAACCATGTTTGATTTCAGTATCGTAACCTCCTGGGTCCACGACCTGCTCACCTCGCTCATGCCCGTCGGACTGGCCGTCTTCATCGAGTGCCTCATCGTGGGAGTCTTCCTGCTGGTGATGTATGCGGTGATTGCCGTGCTGATGATTTTCATGGAGCGCAAGGTCTGCGCCGCCTTCCAGTGCCGTCTGGGCCCGGTGCGCGTCGGTCCGTGGGGAACGCTGCAGCTCGTCTGCGACATCCTCAAGATGCTCACCAAGGAGGTCATCACCATCCGCCATGCGGACAAGTTCCTCTACAACCTCGCCCCCTACATCGTCATCCTGGCCTCGGTGCTCGCCTTCTCGTGCCTGCCCATCAACCGCGGCATGGAGGTGCTCGACTTCAACGTGGGCGTCTTCTTCATGATGGCCGCCTCGTCCATCGGCGTGGTGGGCATCCTGCTGGCGGGGTGGAGCTCCAACAACAAGTATTCGCTCATCGGCGCCATGCGTAGCGGCGCGCAGATGATTTCCTATGAGCTCTCCATCGGCCTGTCGATTCTGACCATCGTCGTGCTGACCGATACGATGCAGTTCTCCGAGATTGTCGAGCGTCAGGCCGACTGCTGGTTCATCTTCAAGGGCCATCTGCCCGCCTTCGTGGCCTTCGTCATCTACCTCATCGCCGGCAATGCCGAGGTCAACCGCGGCCCGTTCGACCTGCCGGAGGCCGAGTCGGAGCTGACGGCCGGCTACCACACCGAGTATTCGGGCATGCACTTCGGTCTGTTCTACGTGGCCGAGTTCGTCAACCTCTTCATCATCGCGGGCGTTGCGGCCACCATCTTCCTCGGAGGGTGGATGCCGCTCCACATCGCCGGCTGGGAGGGCTTCAACACGGTGATGGACTACATCCCGGGCTTCGTCTGGTTCTTCGGCAAGGCCTTCTTCGTGGTGTGGCTGCTCATGTGGATTAAGTGGACCTTCCCCCGCCTGCGCGTCGACCAGATTCTGACGCTCGAGTGGAAGTATCTGGTGCCCATCGGGCTGGTCAACCTGCTGCTGATGGTCTTCGTCGTCGTATTCAAACTGCATTTCTGATTATGAGCAACTATATCAAAGGGTTCTTCCAGGGGCTGGGCTCCCTGCTGACGGGCCTCAAGGTGACCGGGCGCGAATTCTTCACCCCGAAGGTCACCGAGCAGTACCCCGAAAACCGGGCGACGCTGCGCATGTTCGACCGCTACTGCGGCGAGCTGACCATGCCCCACGACGCCGAGGGCCACAACCGCTGCATCGCCTGCGGCCTCTGCCAGGCGGCCTGCCCCAACGGCACCATCCGCATCACCACCGAGACGGTCACCGACCCCGAAACGGGCAAGAGCCGCCGCCGTCTGGTGCGCTACGAGTACGACCTGGGGTCGTGCATGTTCTGCCACCTGTGCGTCAACGCCTGCCCGCACGACGCCATCCGCTTCTCGACCGCCTTCGAACATGCGGTTTATACGCGCGACAAACTGGTCAAAACCCTGAACAAGCAATAAGCCATGGAGATAACACTCGAACTCATCGTCTTCATCGTGCTGGCGCTCTTCACGACCGTCAGTGCGCTGCTGGCCGTAACGACGCGCCGTATCCTGCGTGCGGCGACCTACCTGCTGTTCGTGCTTTTCGGCACGGCGGGCATCTATTTCCAGCTCAACTACTCGTTCCTGGGTGCCGTGCAGCTGCTCATCTATGCGGGCGGCATCACCGTGCTCTACGTCTTCTCGATTCTGCTCACCTCGAGCGAGGGCGACAAGACCGAGGAGCTGAAGGGCTATAAACTCTTCGTCGGACTGGCCGCGACGCTGCTCAGCCTGGGCTTCTGCCTCTACGTGACGCTGCGCCACGACTTCCGCCCCGAACACTTCGTCCACGGCGAGTTGCCGGTGAGCGAAATCGGCCATACGCTGATGAGCACCTCGAAGTACGGCTACGCCCTTCCGTTCGAGGTCATCAGCATCCTGCTGCTGGCCTGCATCGTGGGCAGCATCCTCATCGCCCGCAAACGTTAAAAAAAGCCTGCGACTATGATACACATGGAATACTACCTCGTCCTCTCGACCATCATGATGTTCGTGGGACTCTACGGTTTCGTCACGCGGCGCAACCTGCTGGCGATGCTCATCTCGGTCGAGCTGATTCTCAACTCGGTCGACATCAATTTCGTGGTCTTCAACCGTTTCCTCTTCCCCGAGCACCTCGAGGGATTCTTCTTCACGCTCTTTGCCATCGGCATCAGCGCCGCCGAGACGGCCGTGGCCATCGCCATCATCATCAACATCTACCGCAACATCCGCAACATCCGCGTCAAGAGCCTGCGCGAAATGAAGTGGTAAACGCTCCGAAAAACGTCTTCCTATGGAATATACGATTCTCATCCTGCTGCTTCCGCTGCTGAGCTTCCTCTTCCTGGGGCTCTTCGGCATGAAGCTCAAACCCGCCGCCGCGGGAGCCGTCGGTACGGCCGTGGTGGCCGTCGTGGCGCTGGTGAGCTGGTGGACGGCCGCAGCCTACTTCGGCGCCGGACGCGACGCCGAGGGGCTCTATCCGACCCTCATCCCGTGGAACAGCGTCTGGCTGCCCATCAGCGAGTCGCTCCACATCGACCTGGGCGTGCTGCTCGACCCCATCTCGGTGATGATGCTCGTCGTCATATCGACCGTCTCGCTCATGGTCCACATCTACTCGCTGGGCTACATGAAGGGCGAGCGGGGCTTCCAGCGCTACTACGCCTTCCTGTCGCTCTTCACCATGAGCATGATGGGGCTGGTCGTGGCGACGAACATCTTCCAGATGTACCTCTTCTGGGAGCTGGTGGGCGTCAGCTCCTACCTGCTCATCGGCTTCTACTACACCCGGCCCGAGGCCATCGCCGCCTCGAAGAAGGCCTTCATCGTGACGCGCTTCGCCGACCTGGGCTTCCTTGTCGGCATCCTCGTCTACGGCTACTACGCCGGCACCTTCTCCTTCACGCCCGACGCGCGGCTGCTCGCCTCGGCCGGTGCGATGATTCCGCTGGCGCTGGGGCTGATGTTCGTCGGCGGCGCCGGCAAGAGCGCCATGTTCCCGCTCCACATCTGGCTGCCCGACGCCATGGAGGGCCCGACGCCCGTCTCGGCGCTCATCCACGCCGCGACGATGGTCGTTGCGGGCGTCTACCTGGTGGCGCGCATGTTCCCCCTGTTCGTCGGCTGCGCCCCCGAGGTGCTCCACTGGACGGCCTACATCGGCGCCTTCACGGCGCTCTACGCCGCCGCGGTGGCCTGCGTGCAGAGCGACATCAAGCGCGTGCTGGCTTTCAGTACCATCTCCCAAATCGGCTTCATGATTGTGGCGCTGGGCGTCTGCACCTCGGCCGACCCCCACGCCGGAGGTCTGGGCTACATGGCCTCGATGTTCCACCTCTTCACCCACGCCATGTTCAAGGCGCTGCTCTTCCTCGGCGCCGGCTGCATCATCCACGCCGTCCACTCCAACGAGATGTCGGCCATGGGCGGCCTGCGGCGCTACATGCCCCTGACGCACGTCACGTTCCTGGTGGCCTGCCTGGCCATCGCCGGCATCTGGCCCCTGAGCGGCTTCTTCTCGAAGGATGAAATCCTTGCGGCCTGCTTCTCGTTCAGCCCCGTGATGGGGTGGGTGATGACCCTCATCGCCGGCATGACCGCCTTCTACATGTTCCGCCTCTACTACGGCATCTTCTGGGGCCGCGAGAACCGCGAGCTCCACGCCGCCCACACGCCCCACGAGGCCCCCTGGACGATGACCCTGCCGCTGGTGGTGCTCGGCGTCGTGACGCTCGTCGCCGGCTGGCTCCCCTTCGGACACTTCATCTCCTCCGACGGCACGTCGTACGACATCCACATCGAGGGAGGCGTCGCCGCGCTGAGCCTCTGCGTGGCCGTTGCGGGCATCGCGCTGGCCACCTGGATGTATGCCCGCGAGAAGCAGCCCGTGGCCGACCGCCTGGCCGAGCGCTTTGCGGGACTCCACCGCGCGGCCTACCACCGCTTCTACATCGACGAGGTCTATCAGTTCGTCACCCACCGCATCATCTTCGGCTGCATCTCGACCCCCATCGCCTGGTTCGACCGCCACGTGGTCGACGGCTTCCTCAACCTGCTGGCCACGGCGACGCAGAGCGCCTCGTGGGCCATCCGCGAGATGCAGAGCGGCAACGTGCAGCGCTACTGCATCTGGTTCCTCGGCGGCGCGATGGGCTTCACGCTGCTCCTGTTGTTAATCTGCTAAAACGAGTCGCACTATGAATATGTTATCCCTGTTCCCCGCCATCCCGCTGCTCATGATGCTGGGCCTCTGGCTCTCGAAGAGCACGCGGCAGATTCATGCCGTCATGGTGACGGGCGCCTCGCTGCTTCTGGCGCTGGCCGTGCTGCTTGTCTTCCGCTACCTCGGGCTGAGGGAGGCGGGCGAGAGCGCCGCCATGCTCTTCACGGAGAGCCACGTCTGGTATGCGCCGCTCAACATCCACTATGCGGTGGGTGTCGACGGCATCTCGGTGGCCATGCTGCTGCTCTCGGCCATCATCGTCTTCACGGGCACCTTCGCCTCGTGGCAGATGAAGGACCAGGTCAAGGAGTACTTCCTCTGGTACAGCCTGCTGAGCGTCGGCGTCTTCGGGTTCTTCATCTCGGTCGACCTCTTCACGATGTTCCTCTTCTACGAGGTGGCGCTCATCCCCATGTACCTGCTCATCGGCGTCTGGGGCAGCGGCCGCAAGGAGTACTCGGCCATGAAGCTCACGCTGATGCTCATGGGCGGCTCGGCACTGCTGCTCATCGGCATCCTGGGCATCTACTTCGGTGCAGGCGCCACGACGATGAACATCAATGAAATCGCCGCGCTGCACAACATCCCCCTCTCGCTGCAGCGCGTCTGGTTCCCGCTCGTCTTCGTGGGCTTCGGTGTGCTGGGGGCGCTCTTCCCCTTCCATACGTGGAGTCCCGACGGCCACGCTTCGGCCCCGACGGCCGTCTCGATGCTCCACGCCGGCGTGCTGATGAAGCTGGGCGGCTACGGCTGCTTCCGCGTGGCGATGTACCTGCTGCCCGACGCGGCACAGGAGCTGAGCTGGATTTTCATCATCCTGACCGCCATCTCGGTGGTCTACGGCGCACTCTCGGCCTGCGTGCAGACCGACCTGAAGTATATCAACGCCTACTCGTCCGTCTCGCACTGCGGACTGGTGCTCTTCGCCATCCTGATGATGAACACCACGGCGGCGACCGGCGCCATCCTCCAGATGCTGAGCCACGGACTGATGACGGCCCTCTTCTTCGCCCTCATCGGCATGATTTACGGCCGCACCCATACGCGTGACGTCCGCCAGCTGCGCGGCCTGATGCGCGTCATGCCCTTCCTGGCCGTCGGCTACGTCATCGCCGGACTGGCCAACCTCGGACTGCCGGGCCTGAGCGGCTTCGTGGCCGAGATGACCATCTTCAACGGCGCCTTCATGCACGACGACACCTTCCACCGCGTGGTGACCGTCATCGCCTGCACCTCGATTGTCATCACGGCGGTCTACATCCTGCGGGTCATCGGCCGCATCCTCTACGGCACCTGCGAGAACCCCGAACACCTGAAGCTCTCCGACGCCACGTGGGACGAGCGCCTCTCGGTCATCTGCCTCATCGCCGCAGTGGCAGGCCTGGGCCTTGCACCGCTGTGGGTCAGCGACATGCTCCGCTCGAGCGTGTCGGAAATCATCGCGCACCTCATCAACTGATTCGGTCCTATGGAATACAGCAACATATTCACCTATATGCAGGCCGAGCTGTCGCTCATTGCGGTCATCGTCCTGCTCTTCCTTTACGACCTGATTGCCGGCGAACGGGGCCGCCGCTACTTCGCCGCCGTAGCCTGCACGCTGCTCACCGTGGCGATTCTGCTCAACATCGTCCCCAAGGCGTCGTCGTGCGACCTCTTCGGCGGCATGTTCCGCTATGTGCCCATGCACACGGTCATCAAGAGCGTCCTCTCCATCGGCGCGCTGGTGGTCTGCATGCAGGCCACCGCGTGGCTGCGGCGCGAGGATACGGCCCACAAGCAGGGTGAGTTCTACATCCTCACCCTTTCGACGCTGCTGGGCATGTACTTCATGATTGGCGCGGCCAACTTCCTGCTCTTCTTCATCGGCCTCGAGCTGGCCTCGGTGCCGATGGCCTGTCTGGTCGCCTTCGACAAGTACAGGCACCACTCGGCCGAGGCGGGGGCCAAATACATCCTCTGCGCCCTCTTTGCGAGCGGTCTGATGCTCTACGGCATCTCGTTCTTCTACGGCACCACCGGTACGCTCTACTTCGACGACATGGTGCCCCGCATCACCGGCTCGCCGCTTCAAATCATGGCGCTGGTCTTCTTCTTTGCCGGCCTGGGCTTCAAGCTCTCGCTCGTGCCGTTCCACCTCTGGACGGCCGACACCTACCAGGGTGCCCCCACGGCGGTGACCTCCTACCTTTCGGTGGTCTCGAAGGGTGCGGCGGCCTTCGTGCTGATGGCTGTCCTCGTGAAGGTCTTCGGCCCGATGGTCCGCGAGTGGCAGACGCTCCTCTACTGGGTCATCATCCTCAGCATCACGGTGGCCAACCTCTTCGCCATCCGGCAGCAGGACCTCAAGCGCTTCATGGCCTTCTCGTCCATCTCGCAGGCGGGCTACATCATGCTGGGCGTCATCGGCGGTACGGCCTTCGGCATGACCTCGCTGGTCTTCTACGTGCTGGTCTACCTGGCGGCCAACCTGGCTGTCTTCGGGGTCATCTCCACGGTCGAGCAGCACAGCGGCAAGGTGCTGCGTGACGACTACAACGGCCTCTACCGCACCAATCCGCGCCTTACGCTGGTCATGACGCTGGGGCTCTTCTCGCTGGCGGGCATCCCGCCCTTCGCGGGCTTCTTCTCGAAGTTCTTCATCTTCGCCGCCGCCTTCCGCGAGGGATTCTACGTGCTGGTCTTCATCGCCCTGCTCAATACGGTCATCTCGCTCTACTACTACCTGCTGGTGGTCAAGGCGATGTACATCACCCCCAACGACTCGCCCATCGCATCGTTCCGCAGCGACGGCTATACGCGCGCCGCGCTGGTGCTCTGCCTGGCGGGCGTGCTGCTGCTCGGCGTGGTGAGCGCCGTCTACGACGGCATCGGCCTCCACGCCTTCGGCATGTAGCCTGCCCCTCGGGGCGGCGGGCGGCCCTCCGACCCGCGGCCTTCACGGCCCCTCCGGAGCGCTCGGCCTGCATGCGCCTGCGCACGCCTCTGCACCTGCATCGGCACAGCCTCCGCGCAACGCACCTGCATCCGCTCGGTGCATAAGTCAGCATCCGCGATCGCACCTGCATCCGCATCTGCTCCGTGCATGCCTCAGCATCCGCAATCGCACCTGCATCCGCATCCGCTCCGTGCATGCGTCAGCATCCGCGTTAGCGCCCGCTCCGCTCCCGAGCGGTGATAATATGGAAAACCCCGGCATGGTTCCATGCCGGGGTTTTCTTCGTACCGCTCCCGACCGCAGGAGCCCTGCGGCCGAGGTCGTGCGCCGTCAATAGTCGGCGTCGGTCAGGTCGTTGGTTTCCGAGCCCGAGTACTTGGTCATTGGACCCTCCCACTCGATGAGCACGGTGCTCTGCGTACCCTCCTTGGTGGAGGAGTAGTTGCTGAAGCGGCCGTAGTCAACCATGCGGAAGGTGATTTTCCACGTCTTGTCGTCATTCTTCACGACGGTCACCTTCACGTCGTCCGGGCAGCGGTAGGTCCAGCTGCCCCGCATCTCGTAGTTCTCGAAGTACTCGGTGAAGTAGAGCTTGCTCTTTTCGGTCGTGTACTTGAAGTTCCAGTGGAGCGCCTCGTCGCCCGACGCCAGGTCGAGTTCTCCGTCGGTCGGAACGGCCGACGCGCAGAGCATCAGCTGCGGGATGGTGGAGGTGTCGGTGATGCTCGTCGTTTCCTCGCCCGCCGGACGGAAGTAGAAGAAGTAGGCGTCGAAGGTCGCGCCGCCATACGCGGGGTCGCCGCCGCGCAGCTTGTAGTTCTTCTGCATGCGCATCTCGACCGAACCCAAATCCTTGTCCAGATGGACGGTCGTGCCGTCGGCCGCCGTGAGGGTGAAGTGCGAACGGAAGGGGGCGACGGGAGTCAGGTCGGGCTCCATGTCGACGGCCGTAGTCGTGCCAAGCCATTCGCTTTCAATCTTCGGGCCGTCGGGGAAGGTCACCTCCAGCTGCAGGAAGAGCGTCTTGTCGTCTTCCATGCGGGCAACCGTCAGCGAGCCGGTCAGCTCATCGACTTTCGAGTTGTCGTAGGTCTTGTAGGTCTTGTAGTCGAAGAGACGGATGCGGAAATCGCCGGTTCCGAAGGTGCCGCCCTTGAGCTGGTTGGCCGTCAACGTCAGTGCAACGGCATAGTCTCCCTCCGAGAGCTGCTCGGGCGATTCGACATCGGCCGTGCCGAACATCAGCACGCTCGAGGTGCCCGACGTGGCGAAAATCTTCGTCAGGGGAGTCTCGGTGACCTCGCTGCCCTGGGTGACGCGCAGGAAGCGGTTGCCCTCGTAGCTCATGGTGTAATCGCCCGTGTAGGCGGCGCGCAGGCGGAGTCCGTCGCGCTCGGCATCGAGCGTGAGGGTCAGTTTGCCGTTGGCGTCGGTGCCGATGTGGAGCGTGCCGGTCGTGCCCTCGCCGTTGGTGAAGTCGCCGCAGCGTACCGATACCTGTGCCGGGTCGGCCGTCGACAGGTCGATTTCGGTCGTCGATACCTCGCCCAGAACGATGGTCAGCCCCTGGATATCCTCCGAAGGCTCCATCACGCCGCTCTCGGCATAGAAGCCGTAGGTCGTCAGACCCTCCGAGGGGTTCTTCCGGGCCACGGCGCTGCCGATGGCCGTCGGCGTGCCGTCGAGCTCATACTCGTTCTCCAGTATCGGAAGGGCGGCCACGTTGCAGGTGTTGTCGTAGTTCACGCGCAGCGAGCGTTCATCGGCCGTCTTGAGCTCGATGACGAGCTTCAGCCGGGCCGAGGCCTCCGTGTAGCCCACCTCCAGCTCGAGTGATTCGACGGTCGACATCGTGCGGTCGGAGACCGTAATGCCGCCGTACGAGAACTCGAAGGCGTCGGCTGCCGGGTCAAACAGCCCCTTGGGGTCGTCCACCGTCACGCGCAGGTAGTCGTTCGCGGCCTCCATCTCCTCGATGCGGGTGATGCCGGCCGTGGGGGAGAGGTAGAAGGCGTAGTTGTCGTTGTCGTCCAGCTCGTAGATGGCCGAGCGGATGTCGACGGGCGTTGCGCCGTCGAGTTCGATTTGGTTGTTCAGGACGACGGGCGGCGGCGTGGGTTCACCCTGTTCGTTGTCATCCGAGCAGGATGCAAAACCTCCTGCCGCAAATAATACGGACCATGTCAGGACGCGGAGTCCTGTCCAATAATTTGCTTTCATGAGTTCGGGGGTTTGATGGTGAGAAAATGGAGGAAGAAGAGCGCGGGTGCGGATGGCTCCCACGCTCTTCGGTGAGGTTCGGGGAGAGGTGCTCTACCGGAATTCGGCGCGCTTGAACGGTTGGCTCTCGACGGGCTTCGTCACATACTCGCGCAGATTCTCGATGGGCTTTTTGCGGAGCTCGCGCTGGGTGGTCGAACCTCCGTCGATGGCGCCGCTCGATGCGGAGTCTTCCTCATCGAAGTGCTTGCCCGAGTCGGCCACCGGCGTGTCGGAGCCGCCCAGTACGACCGGTCCGGTCCACGAGCCGGTAATCTTGTGGTGCAGCACATCCTCGCCGTTGACTTCGAAGGTGTACCAGTTGTCGCCGCCGTCGGCCTTCGTGATGGTGACGGTGCCTTCGTAGAGGCTTGCGTAACCGGTCATCGAGGGGATGTTGAGCCAGTCGTTCTGTACCATGTAGTTGGGGTCATGGTAGTAGCGGGGCTTGCCGTTGCCGATAGCGCTGGAGATGTAGAGCCAGCGAGTGCCGATATGGTCCGTGGCCTGGTAGCCGCGGTAGCAGGCTCCGGGCTGGAGCGTGTTCAGGTAACGGTTACGCGTAATGGTGTAGGTACCCGTCGTAATCTTGTCCTGGTCGCCCGGCTCGACGAGCAGGTCGAGGCGGATGATGTCACCCTCGTGGAGTTTGCCCGGGTCGACGTATTCGCCCGTCGGGTCATGCTCGTAGGTGCCCGTCGCCAGACCGATGTCGATATACTGGTAGCCGCACGGCGCGATGGCGGCCGGCTGGGCGATGGTGGTGATTTCATCCACGGGGATGTATCCCATGCCGGCGACATAAATCTCCGTCTGCGGGTAGCAGCGGGCCTGCTGGATGTAATCCACGTCGAGGTGCAGGTCCTCGGTCAGCGTCGACGAACCGTCGTTTTCGTCGTCGTTCGACGCGTCGGTGAGGAAGATGTCACCCGTGAAGCTGCCCTTGATGTTGTAGCCGCTCTGTGCTACCAGGTCGAAGGTGATTTCGTAGTCGGTGTTGCCGAGCTCCTTGATGTTGATTGTGCCGCCGGTGGCATAGGAGTAGAAGCCCGTTTGCGAGCTTCCTTCGGCAAACACACCGTAGGTGCCGAAGGGGAAGATTACACCGAGGACCTCCAGTTCGGCCGTCGGCATCCAGGTTCCCTGCTCGTAGGATTCCGAGTAGACGTATTCGTCCTCGACGAGCTTGCGCTCGTTCTTCGGGTCGAGGAACTTCGTGCTGAAGAGCACCAGATTGACGGCGTAGCTGTCGGGCTCGTTGTTGTCGCTCGCCTCGTTGTAGATGGTTACCTCCGAGATGCCGCTGCCGCATTTGAACAGGTCGCCGTGGTAGGTGCCTTCGCCGTAGTAGCCCACGAAGTCGATGTCGCGCATCAGATGGGCGTTTTGCGGCATGCTCAGACCGTTGCCCACGCGCAGGTCGCCCGTGAAGGTGACCTCGTGCTCGACGCCGTAGCCGTCGACGTAGGCGGTGGTGATGGTGGTGATGTTGCCCTCGCGCTCGATGACCACGTCGCTGGTGATGGGGAACTGCGTGTAGCTGCCGCCCTCATAGCGCAGGACGTAGCTGTTGGAGGCGTGGAAGGTATGGTCGCCGTAGCGGACGCTGCTCTTGAAGGTGCCCGTGGGGAAGGTCTGCCACTCGTCGCCGCTGTCGATGAAGCAGTCGAGCACCAGGGCGTCGGCATCCTCCTTGTAGGAGAACTGCGTGCCGAGGTAAATCGAGTAGGGGGCGTTGCCCATGGCCATGTAGATGTTGTTGGTGCCGGCCGAAGATTTGCCGATGTACCAGCTGAACATCGGGGTGTCGAGCTCGACGGCGGGGCCCTGTTCGCGCTCCTTGGTGATGCGGATGCAGGTGCCGCTGTAGTTGGCGTCGAGCGTCTGGCCGTCGGCCGTCTCGACCTTGAGCGACATCTTCACCTCGCTCAGCTTGGGCAGACGCAGCGAGAGCGTGTTCTGCACCATGTTTTCGGCCGTTGCAGGCGATACAATCAGACCGTTGTACGAGAGTTCGTTGCCCTCTTCGAGCAGGTCGACGTCGCCTGCGGGCATCGGGGTGATGATTCGGATGTAGTCGTTGGCCTGCTACATGGCATCGAGGTCGGTGATGCCGTCGGAGGGCGAGAAGTAGAAGGTGTAGATGCCCTCCACCTCGTCATAGACATAAAGTACGGAGGCGAACGGCTGGACGTCTCTGTTGTAGGCAAAGGAGTTTGCGGGAACGACTAACGGACCGTTCCCGTCTTCGTCCGAGTCGCACGATGTGAAGGTTGCGCTGAATGTTCCTGTGAGGAAGAGCAGCAGAAAGAGGTAAAGTTTTTTCATCATATGAGGGGGATTTGAACTACATTTTCTCGGATGTTTGTCTTGGGCCGGGTACCGTGCGGCGGGACGGCCCTGGGGTTCCCTACGCCATGGGAACCGTTCTGCAATGTTCGGCTTTTTTCCCTGTCCGGTGTGCTGCCGTTCGCCCTTTCCCGGAAGCGCTTCTCCCGACCCTGCCCCGAGGGGCTTTTCGGGTGCGTTTCCCGGTTCCGGCCTCGGATTGCCCTTCTGGAGTGCGTTTCCCGACGCGGCTCCGGGAGGCTTTCCGGGTGCGTTTCCCGACGCGGTTCCGGGTCTCCTGCGGGGTGCGTTTTCCGGGTCCGGTTCCGGGTGCCCTGCGGGGCTTTTGCGGTCTCGGGACCGCCGCTTTCTCCGTTTGTCGCGCGGGACTTCGGAGCGGCTCCGGCAGCCTCTTTCGGGCCCTTTTCGGACGGCTGCTTACATTTTCGTAGTAGCTAATTACCTAACAAAATTAGAAAACTTATGCGGAAAATCCAAATATTGTTTTTGATTTCTACTTTCTCCGCCTGCAGCCCGGCCCGGCCGTGAGGACAAAGTCGGGCTGCGTCTTCGGACATCTCTTTTGCGGACCTCCGAAATCCGGAGTGAATGTTTTGTGTGTATATATCATTCTATATCAATCGTTTGAAAAGCCGGCACCGGGCCTTGCCCGGAGAGGCTGTTTCTGCGGAGTTACTGCCTTGCGGCTCTTTCGGCGGAGTTGCTGCGGTGCGCGGACCTGCCTCCGAGCCGGAACCGCGCCTGTTTTTGCCCGAAACCTCGTGCCCCGGCGTGCTGCGCCGCAGGGCCTGCGACCCTGCGATGCGGGACATTTATATTATAAATTGTAAGTATCTGGCCGGTGAGGGTGCCGTATCGGAACTGTTTATATTATATGGATTTATGTCGATTTGTTACAATTTTTGGGTGTTGATATTCCGTTGTTTATCTGTTGTACTTCATTCGGTTTCTGATTGTAATCCATGGGCGGTCGATGCCCGTTCCGTTCTTTCCCGATGGGGCGGATGTCCCGGCGCCCTTTCCGGTCGGGTACCGAAGCTCTTTGGACCGTTTTGCGGACCGACGGAGGGATGCCGCGCCTTTTGAGGCGGCGCGCATGCCGGCGCGGACGGGACCCGGAGGGGCGCGGCCCGATTGCCCGGCTTTGCCTTCCCTGCGCCCGGATGGGGGCGATGACGAAAAAAACGCGTCGAACGTTCGTTTGACGGGGTCTTCAGCACCCAGGACGGGGATTTCGGGTTTCTCGCCGGCAAAAGATGTCTCTGTCGGGCAAAGGCGCATATGCGGAAGCTGTTCAAATACCCGATGATGCGCTTGTGCCGTTAAAAAAAAACAGGTATATTTACCGGCGTTTACCACTTCGCGTGTATGAAAAAGCTAATCATTGCATTTGCCTTGCTATGTTTCATGCAGGGTAATGCTCAAACCGGCCAATCCGCAGCTGCTGCGCGTAAGGTTGGCCGTGTCGAGGGTGAAATTGGCGGGGGCATCTCTTTCGGAGCCGATAAACTGAATTTCGACAAGAACAAGCTCGGTGCGACTTTTTACGCCGAGGCGCGATACAATGTGCAGCGCCTTCCGCTGGATGTCGGCCTGCAGGCCGGAGGGACGATTTTCCACCGGGAGTCCGTCAATGCCGGACAGCTGAAGTTCAGGACATGGAACGTGATGGCTGTGACGGATTGCAATTTCCGGCGTCAGGGGAACATTTCATTCTTTGCCGGCATTGGCTTGGGGTATGCCTTTCTGAATCATTCGGCTCCGATTGCCTTTGATGACTCGCAGCCCAACTGGGGCGGATTCTCGACGGGGACCAGGACGGGCTCTTTCTGTTTCATGCCGCGTATCGGCGTGGAGCTGTTTCACCACCTGCGGGTGACGTTCGACTACAAGCTGCAGGAGCGGGCCAATCGCCATTTCGGGCTTACGCTCGGAGTGGTGCTCGGCGGGGGTCGCAGATAATCACGGGAACAGCGAAAGATGGCGGGGTGCACCCTGCTCCCTCTTTCCGGGTCCGGCTGTGCGGGCAGGCGGTGGCATTTTATGCCGCCGCTTTTTTGTATCCCGGCTTTCGGAAAATCGGATGCCCCATTCGCGGATGGATGGAGAGGACATGCACCGCATGTCGCGTAGGGAGGGGGGGATAAAACAAAAAAACTCGTCGGATTGCTCCAACGAGTTGTTTTCAGTGCCCAGGACAAGACTCGAACTTGCACGAACTAATGTTCACTACCCCCTCAAAGTAGCGTGTCTACCAATTTCACCACCTGGGCGACACTGCCGAATTTCTCATTTCGGGTGTGCAAATATAGAGTTAATATTTGAAATCGCCAAATTTTCGACGGATTTGTGTCGAAAAAAAGATTTTTTTCGGGCGGAATCCGCCGTGGAGGCTTTTGCAGGGCACATTCCGGAGCCCCGAGGCAGCCTTCCGGGGCCCTGCCCGCCGTTGCCGGCGCCGATATCAGTACCGTTGCCGCTGTCGATGCCGCGCCGCGCCCCCTCCGCCGAAACGGCGGGACCGTTCCCCCGTCGTGGGGAGAACGGTCCCGAAGTGTGTGCGCCGGGGCTTGTCACCTCGCCTCCGGCAGTCGGACGGTGCCGCCTCAGCGGACGAAATCCATCTCGCGGAAGAGGTAGTCCACGCCGCCGATGCGGTCCATGACGAAGAGCACGTAGCGGATATCGACGCCGATGTTGCGGCAGATTTCCGGGTCGAACTCGATGTCGCTCATCGTCGAGCGCCACGTACGGTCGAAGTTGATGCCCACCAGCTCGCCGCGGCCGTTGATGACGGGCGAGCCCGAATTGCCGCCCGTGGTGTGGTTCGTCGCCAGGAAGCAGACGGGCACCGTGCGCCGCCCGTCGAGCGTGATGCCCCAGCGGCCGTAATCCTTCGAGGCGTAGAGGTCGCGCAGCTGCTGCGGGATGTCGTAATCGTAGATTTCGGGGTTGTCCTTGGCGATGATGCCGTCGATGGTGGTCTGCGGCTTGTGGTACTCGCCGTCGGCATATTCGTAGCCGGCGATGGAGCCGTAGGCCACGCGCAGCGTGAGGTTGGCGTCGGGGAAGAAGGCCCGCTCGGTGTCCCACTCGCGCAGCCCGCGGATATAGGTGGTGTAGAGCTCGTTGAGGCGTTTGCTGGTGAGGTTGCGCAGCGAACGCGTGCCCAGCAGCCAGACGATGTGGCTGCGCATGCGCTTGATGCCGGTCGTCAGCGCCTCGACGTCGGCCGACTTGCGGCCGCTCCACACCTCCTCGAAGAGGTGGCGCGCATAGGCCTCGGGACTGCCCCACGTGTGGAGGCCGTCGAGGAACTCGGGAATCAGGTAGGGGGCCGGGCAGCGCGCGGCGTACTCCGCGGCAAGGAACTCGAAGAGCGCCTGCTCGGTGGCGCGGCGCCGCTCGAAGACCGCCTCGGCGCGCTCCTCCTCGTCGTAGGAGGAGGGCAGTGCGGCCAGCGTCTCCGAGAGGAGCTCGTAGGCGAAGTAGGCGTCGGTGATGCGGGCGTATTCGGCCTTGAGCTCCGCTACTACCGTGCGGTACTCCTCGCGGTCGGCGGCCCAGGCGGCGAAGCGCTCCTCGTAGTCGCGCTTCTTGGCTGCCGTGCCCAGACGGTTGATGCCGAGCAGCTCGCCCTGCCACTTCTTCCAGGCATTGGCGATGGTGGCGTGCTTGGCGGCGTAGTGGATGCGCAGCTCGGGGTCGCTCGCCTGCGCCTCGGAGATGATGTCGAGGCGGCCGGTGCGGATGGCGATTTTGGCCGGGTCGGAGCGTCGGGCGATGTAGTCCACGGCGTCCGAGAGGATGTACTCCTGGGTGTTGCCCGGGAAGCCGTAAATCATCGTGAAGTCACCCTCGCCGATGCCGCGCAGCGAGATTTTGAAGTGACGCGCCGGACGGTAGGGGACATTCTCGGGCGAATAGTCGGCCGGACGGTTGTCCTTGCCGGCATAGACGCGGAAGACCGAGAAGTCGCCCGTGTGGCGCGGCCAAATCCAGTTGTCGGTATCGCCGCCGAACTTGCCGATGGACGAGGGCGGGGCGGCTACCAGACGGACGTCGTCGAACTGTTCGTAGAGGAAGAGGAACTGCTGGTTGCCGTAGTACATCTGCTCGACCGAGGCGCGGTAGCCCTTGCCCTCGGCTTCGGCCTTGCGGCAAATCTCCTCGGGGCTCTCGCCCGCGGCGATGCGGTCGGTCACCTCCTCCATGCGGACCAGTATCCGCACGTTGAGCCCCTTGTTGGGGAGCTCCTCGGCGCGCGAGCGGGCCCAGAAGCCATAGGTCAGGAAGTCGTTCTCGAGCGACGAGTGGGCCTGGATGTAGTCGTAGCCGCAGTGGTGGTTGGTCAGCAGCAGCCCTTCGTCCGAGACGAATTCGCCGGTGCATCCTCCGTCGAAGAGGACCACGGCGTCCTTGAGCGAGGCGCGGTTGATGCTGTAGATGTCTTCGGCCGTGAGGCGGAAGCCTTTGGCGCGCATGTCGTCGATGCGCGAAGAGATGAGGCTCGGGAGCCACATCCCCTTGTCCGCCAGCGCGGGCAGCGTCAGCAGCAGCACGGCGAGGGTCAGAAACGTACGTTTGAACATGGTTCGTTGGTTTTTTGTGGGTTTTTCGTGGTTTTCGTGGTTTTTGTGGCGGGGCGGCGCTCCCGGCAGCGGGCGGTTCGGGCGATGCGGGCGGTTCGGGCGATGCGGGTTTGCAGGGCCTCTCCGTCGGTCGGGCGCTGGGTGCCGCCGCGGGCGTGGCACACCCGGCCGCAGGCCCCGGCTCCGTTCCCGGCTCCGTCCCCGGCGGGATGCGGGCCCCGGGTCCCGGCCGCGGCGTCGCCGGCCTATGGCCTCCCCTCTTCGGGTGCGGCGTCGAGGAAGCGCTCCAACTCGACGTAGAGCCGCTGTATGGGCAGCCCCATGACGTTGTAGAACGAGCCGTCGATGCGCTCGATGGCCGCATAGCCGAGCCACTCCTGAATGCCGTAGGAGCCCGCCTTGTCGTAGGGGCGGAAGGTGTCGACGTAGTAGTCGATTTCCTCGTCGCGCAGGGGGCGGAACCACACCTCGCTGCGGGCCGTGAAGGTGTGGCTGGCGGCCGTCGTGCGGAACGTGACGCCCGAGACCACCACATGCGACCGTCCCGCAAGGGCGTGGAGCATGGCGACGGCGTCGGCGCGGTCGCGGGGCTTGCCCAGCACGCGGTCGTCGAGCACCACGACCGTGTCGGCCGTGAGCAGGATGTCGCCCTCGGCGAGCGGATGGGGATAGGCCTCGCTCTTGAGCCGGGCCAGGTAGCGCGGCACCTCCTCGGCCGGAAGGTCGGCCGGGTAGCGCTCCTCGCAGTCGTAGCGCGGGGCGAGTTCGTAGGGGAGACCGCAGCCGCTCAGCAGCTCGCGTCGGCGGGGCGACTGCGAGGCCAGCAGCAGGCGGTAGTTGCGGAGTCGTTCGTGCAGCAGCATGGTCTTGTGTCGTTGTCGTGGCGGCCGGCCCCGCGGCGCGGGTTCCGGAGCCGCACGGGGTTGGTGTCGGTCCTTATGTTGCGTATGGTCCGTCAGCGGATGTCGAAATTGAGCAGCTCGCGCCCCTCGAGCGTGGCGCGGAGCGTGTCGCCCGGATGGACGGGCCCCACGCCGGCCGGCGTGCCGGTATAGAGCAGGTCGCCCATCTTGAGGGTCATGTAGCGCGAGACGCAGGCGATGAGGCGGTCGACCGTGCGGAGCATGAGCGACGTGTCGCCGCGCTGGCACACCCGACCGTTGAGCTCCAGCTCGAAGCGGAGCCGCTGCACGTCGCCGCCCAGCTCCTCGAGCGGGATGAAGCGGGGCGCGAGGGCCGCCGAGCGGTCAAAGGCCTTGGCCCGCTCCCAGGGGAGCCCCAGGCGGATGGCCTCGCGCTGCACGTCGCGCGCCGTGAAGTCGATGCCGAGCCCCACCTCGTGGTAGTATCGGTGGGCGAAACGCTCCTCGATGCACTTGCCCACGCGGTCGATGCGCACCACCAGCTCGCACTCGTAGTGCACCTCCTGCGAGAAGTCGGGGACGTAGAAGGGGTCGTTGTTGCGCAGCAGCGCCGTGTCGGGCTTGAGGAACCAGAGCGGCTCGTCGGCCGCCTCCGTCCCGAGCCCCGTCTGGTGGTGGAGCTCCGCGGCGTGGGCGGCGTAGTTGCGTCCGATGCAGATGATTTTCATGGGTCGTCTCTTTGTTTACCGGTCATTGGGGGCGGAGTCGCGGCGGAGCTCCCCGACCATGCGGCGGGCGAAGCGCTCGCTGGCCCCCGGGCCGCCGATGATGCGGCGCAGCTGGTCGAAGTCGTCGAGCATGCGCTGCCGCCGGGAGCCCCCTTCGAGGATGGCGCGCAGCTCGCGCTCGGCCGCGGTGATGTCGAGGTCGGACTGGATGAGCTCGCGCACCGCCTCGCGCCCGAGGTTGAGGTTGACGAGCGAGACCCAGGGCACCTTCAGCACGTAGGGGCGCAGCTTGACCTGGAACCAGAGCGTGCGGTAGACCACCACCTCGGGGATGCCCAGCAGCGCCGTCTCGAGCGTCGCGGTGCCCGAGGTGACGACGGCCGCCTCGGCCGCCGCAAGGGTTTCATAGGTCTGGTCGCAGACGTAGCGGATGGAGCTCCCCGCCATGTAGCGCTCGTAGAGCGCGCGGTCGAGCCACGAGACGCCCGCCACGACGAACTGCCGCTCGGGGAAGCGCTCGGCCAGACGGGCCATGAGGGGGAGGTTGTCGCGGATTTCGCCGGCGCGGCTGCCGGCCAGCAGCGCCACGATGGGGCGGCTGTCGAGGCCGTTGCGGCGGCGGAACGCCTCGGGTGTGGGGAGCTCGGGCAGCCGCCGGTCGATGGCGTCGACCAGCGGGTTGCCCTCGAAGATGGGCGTGATGCCCTTCGAGGCGAAGTACTGCCGTTCGAAGGGGAAGATGATGAAGAGGCGGTCGACGTAGCGGCGGATGGACTTCACGCGGTGTTCGCGCCAGGCCCACACCTTGGGGGCGATGTAGTAGAAGGTGCAGATGCCCTGTTCGTGAGCCCAGCGGGCCATCTTCATGTTGAAGCCCGGGTAGTCAATCAGAATCAGCGCGTCGGGGGCGAAGGCGGCGACGTCCTGCCGGCATTCGCGCATCTGGCGGCGGATGGTCCCCAGATTGCGGAGCACCTGCACGATGCCGAAGAACGAGGTCTCGCGGTAGTGCTTCGCCAGGTTGCGCTCGCCGCCCGCACGGGCCATCCGGTCGCCGCCCCAGAAGCGGAACTGTGCTTCGGGGTCGGCCTTGCGGAGCCCTTCGATGAGGTTTGCGCCGTGCAGGTCGCCCGAGGGTTCGCCTGCGATGAGGTAGTATTTCATGTGCGGTCGTGTTGTGTCGCGAAGGGGCCGGTGTGGTGTCCGGCCGCCCCTCCGCGAGACAAAAATAACGAATCCCGCCGCTTCGGCAAAACTTTTCGGCGGTTAAATCGGTTCCGGGGGGCCGATGCGGGATACGTCGTCACGGGAAAAGTCGTATCTTTGCCCTTGTGCGGGCCGAGGTCCGGCCCCGCTCGAAAAACTACCGCACAACCATGAAAACGAACCCTGCCCTGCTTGTCGGCGGCATTGCCGCGGTGGCGACGGCCGCCACCGGCTGCAGCCACCGTCCCGAAGCGCCCCGGCGCCCGATGAACATCCTCTACATCATGACCGACGACCATACGTCGCAGATGATGAGCTGCTACGACGACCGCTACGCCTCGACGCCCAACCTCGACCGCATCGCCCGCGAAGGGGTGCGCTTCACCAACAGCTTCGTGGCCAACTCGCTGAGCGGTCCGAGCCGCGCCTGCATGCTCACGGGCAAGCACTCCCACGCCAACGGCTACACCGACAACACCTTCTGCGCGCCGTTCGACGCCTCGCAGCAGACCTTCCCCAAACTGCTCCAGGGGGCCGGCTACGAGACGGCCGTCGTGGGCAAGTGGCATCTGGGCAGCCTTCCCACGGGCTTCGACTACTGGGAGGTGGTACCCGGTCAGGGCGACTACTACAACCCGCTCTTCATCCGCCAGAGCGGCGACACGACCCTCTGCGAGGGCTATCTGACGAACATCATCACCGACAAGAGCATCGAGTGGCTCGAGCACGGCCGCGATACGACGAAACCCTTCTGCCTCCTGGTGCACCACAAGGCGCAGCACCGCAACTGGATGGCCGACACCTGCAACCTGGCCCTCTACGAGGATTGCGACTTCCCGCTGCCCGAGACCTTCTTCGACGACTACGAGGGACGTCCGGCGGCCGCCGCGCAGGAGATGTCCATCGCCTCGGACCACGACATGGACCCGGTCTACGACCTCAAGATGTGGCGCGAGGGTGTCCAAAGCCGCCTGAGCGCCGGTTACGAGCAGATGCTCGGCCGCATGAATCCCGAGCAGCGGGCCGCCTGGGAGCGTTTCTACGGCCCGCTCATCGAGGAGTTCTACCGCCGCGAACCGCAGGGGCGCGAACGGGCGCAGTGGAAGTTCAACCGCTACATGCGCGACTACCTGAAGACGCTCCGCTCGCTCGACGACAACGTCGGCCGGCTGCTCGACTACCTCGAGGCGTCGGGTCTGGCCGACCATACGCTGGTGGTCTACACCTCGGACCAGGGCTTCTACATGGGCGAGCACGGCTGGTTCGACAAGCGCTTCATGTACGAGGAGTCGATGCGCACGCCGCTCGTAATGCGTCTGCCGGGCGGTGCGCAGGGCGACATCGATGCCCTGGTGCAGAACATCGACTATGCGCCCACCTTCCTCGAGCTGGCCGGCGTGCCGGTTCCCGACGACATCCAGGGCCGCTCGCTGCTGCCGCTGCTGCGGGGCGAACGTCCCGACGACTGGCGCCGCTCGCTCTACTACCACTTCTATGAATTCCCGGCCGAGCACATGGTCAAGCGCCACTACGGCGTGCGGACCGAACGCTGGAAGCTCATCCATTTCTACAACGACATCGACTGGTGGGAGCTCTACGACCTGGAGGCCGACCCCCACGAGCTGCACAACCTCTGCGGGAATCCCGCCTATGCCGATACCGAGGCTGCGCTGCACGAGGAGCTGCGCCGTCTGCAGCAGCTCTACGGCGACCCGGTCGCGCAGCAGCCGGCCCGATAGCGTCCCGTGACCCGGCGGGCCCCGGCCGGACCGGGGCAGGCGGCTCCGTCGCCCGTCCCGCAGGCATAATCCCGTCGGCCACGGCCGGCCCCGCAGACATAATCCCGCCTGACGCTGCCGGCTTCGCAGGCATAATCCCGGCCGCCACGGCCGTTTTCGCGGCCCGCCCCGCCGCCGGGGCAGCCGGCGGTGCCGCATCCGGTCGGTTTTCATCCTCCGAAGGTCGCGAAACGGGGTCACCGGAGCGCTTTTTCGCGACAAAATCGTACCTTTGCGCCGAACCTCCGCCGCTGCCGTGCGGCGCCGGATTGCCGGCCATAGGGGAGGCCCCGGACCCGGGCCGCTGCCGTGCGGTCCCCGAAATGTGACGACTCATGCAGAAAAGACTCCTTTTCCCCCTCGCTGTCTTCGGTGCCACCACCCTCGTGATGGCGCTGCAGAAACCCGTGTTCCTGCTCTACTACGCCGCCCAGGCATCCTCATACGGCTTCGGCGACTGGTGCCGGGTCCTCTGGCACGGACTCTCGCTCGACATGACCGTGGCGGGCTACATCACCGCCCTGCCGCTGCTGCTCACGCTCCTTTCGCTCTGGCTCCCGCTCTCCGACCGCGCGTGGCGGCGCATCTTCGGCATCTACTTCGGTGCGGTGTCGCTGGTTGCGGCGCTGATTTTCGCCGTCGACCTGGCCCTCTACGAACACTGGGGCTTCCGCCTCGATGCCTCGGCGCTGATGTATCTCGACTCGCCGAAGGAGGTGCTGGCCAACGTCGACTGGTGGATGGGCCTCCGCCAGACGCTCTTCTTCGCCGCCTGCGGCGCACTGCTCGTCTGGCTCTACCGCCGTCTGGTGCTGCGGCTCTTCGTCCCGGCGGGCCGCGTGCCGCTGCGCGGGGTGTGGAGCCTCGTGCTGCTTCTGCTCGGGGGCTTCGACTTCCTGGCCATCCGCGGCGGTGTCGGCGCCTCGGTGGCCAATGTCTCGAAGGTCGCCTTCAGCTCCGAGATGTTCCTCAACCAGGCGGCCGTCAACCCCCTCTTCTCCTTCCTCTCGACGCTGGGCGACAACGACTCCTATGCCGACGCCTATCCCTTCTTCCCCGAGGAGGAGCGCGCCGCCCGCTTCGAGGCGCTGCGCGGCAACCCCGCCGCTCGGGCGGACTCTTTGTCCGCCGTTGCAGCCCCGGCGGCCGATTCGGCGGCCCTCGACCCGGTGCTCCGCGTGCGGCGTCCCAATGTGGTCGTCGTGCTGCTCGAGAGCTTCGGCCGTACGGTGATGGATGCCGATGTCGACGGCGAGCCCGTCATGCCCAACATGCAGCGGCTCAAGAGCGAGGGGGTCTGGTTCGAAAACTTCTTCGCCAACTCGTTCCGCACCGACCGCGGCGAGGTGGCCGTGCTGAGCGGCTTCCCGGCGCAGACGCTCCTCTCGGTGATGAAGCTCCCGGCCAAGGCCGCCACGCTCCCCTCCATCGCCCTCTCGCTCGTCCGCGAGGGCTATGCGACGAGCTTCACCTACGGCGGTGACCTCAACTTCACCAACCAGGCCTCGTACCTCTACGCCACGGGGTGGCAGGAGCTCCTCTGGCAGCGCAACCTCCGTTTCGATACGCCGCCGGCCGACTGGGGCTACGACGATGCGGTGATGTGCGACTTCTTCGCCGACCGCGTCATCGAACTCGACGCTGCGGGTCGGCCCTTCCTCGCCGGACTGCTCACGCTGAGCAGCCACACCCCCTTCGACGTCCCCTACGAGCGCTTCGACAACAAGGTGCTCAACGCCATGGCCTTCACCGACGAGTGCATCGGGCGCATGGTCGGGCGGCTGAAGGACTCGCCCGCATGGGAGAACCTGCTGCTGGTGCTGGTCGCCGACCACGGCTATCCCTATCCCGACGGCATCGCCTACAACATCCCGCTGCGCCACCGCATCCCGCTCCTGTGGCTCGGCGGCGCCGTCGCCCGCCCGCGTGTGGTCGGGGACTACGCGTCGCAGATGGACCTGGCGGCGACGCTGCTGGGAAGCATGGGCGTCGACCATCGGGAGTTCGACTACAGCAAGGACCTCTTCGATACGGTCTCCCAGCCCCGGCGTTTCGCCTACTACACCTTCAACGAAGGGTTCGGCGTGGCCGACGCCTCGGGCGAGGCGGTGTGGGACTGTGCCGCCGACCGCGCCGTCTCGGTCACCTCGCCCGAGCTGCTCGACGTGGGCCGCACGCTGCTGCAGACGACCTACGTCGATATCGACCGGCTCTGAGCCGTCCCGGGCGACGGCTCCGGTTGCACGAGACCCTTTGCGGCCGGAAAATACCTGAAAATGGGGATTGCACGCCTCGCGCAGGATGGCTAACTTTGGGCGATGCAACCAAAACGCTCTGCCCCGGGCCTCTGCGGCGCGGTGCGGGGGAGCAAAACTCGGAACTATGTACAGATTGGGAAAATACGATGCCGACGACCGCATGTGCGACCTGGTGTGCGACAACTACGCCGTGCTGCTGGTCATGAGCCGCTTCGGCATCTCGCTCGGATTCGACGACGCCTCCATCGGCGAGGTATGCCGCGGGGCGGGGGTCGATACGGCGACCTTCCTGGCGGTGGTCAACATGCTGACCGGGGGCGACACCCTGCCGGCGGCCGACCCTGCAGCCGTCTCGGTTGAGGCGCTGCTGGGCTACCTCCACAATTCGCACGGCTACTTCCTCGATTTCCGCCTGCCGGCCATCCGCCGCAAGCTCATCGACGCGGTCGACTGCAGCAGCGACGTGGCGCTGGTGGTCATCCGCTTCTTCGACGCCTATGTGGCCGAGGTGCAGAAACACATGGCCTACGAGGAGGAGCGGGTCTTCCCCTACGTGCGGGCGCTGCTCGCGGGTGACCGCCCGGCCGACTACTCCATCGACGTCTTCCGCCGCCACCACGACCAGGTCGAGTCGAAACTCTCGGAGTTCAAGCGCATCCTGATTCGCTACTACCCGGCCCAGGGGACCAACGAGCTCAACGGCGTACTCTTCGACATCTTCACCTGCGAGCAGGACCTCGCCTCGCACAACGCCGTCGAGGACCGGCTCTTCATCCCGGCCATCAAGCGCCGCGAGGAGGAAGGAGGCGTGCGATGAGCAAGGTGCTGAAACTCGCCGTCGCCGAGCCCTCGGCCATCATCCGCTGCGGGCTGCTCGCCCTGCTGCGCGGGCTGCCGGGGATGAATCTCGACATCCTCGAAATTGGCGACATGTCGCGCCTGTCGGCCCTGCTTGCGCGCCACCGGCCCGACGTGCTGGTGGTCAACCCCGCCTCGCTGGGGCTCTGCACGCCGCGCCAACTGCGCGAACAGTCGGGCTGCGAGGGGCTGAAGTGCGTGGCGCTGCCGCTGGCGATGACCGACTCCTCGGTGCTCAACGCCTACGACGAGACCTTCTCGCTCTACGATTCGGAGGAGCAGCTCCGCGCCAAGATGCTCCGGCTGGGCGAGGGGCGCGGTGCGCAGGAGCGTCAGGAACCCCTCTCGGCCCGCGAGCGCGAAATCGTCGTCTGCATCGTCAAGGGTATGACCAACAAGCAGATAGCCGACCATCTCTGCATCTCGGCGCATACGGTCATCACCCACCGCCGCAACATTGTCTCCAAACTGCAGATTCACTCGTCGGCCGGTCTGACCATCTATGCCATCGTCAACAAGCTGGTCGAACTCTCCGACGTCAAGGACTCCATAGCCGACATCTGACCCATGTCACACGAAGACCATCACCATCATCACCACCACCTCCCGGCCGACGCCTCGTCGCTCAACCGGGCATTCCGGCTGGGCATCGCGCTCAACCTGCTCTTTGTCATCGTCGAGTTCGTCGTCGGCCTCTGCTACGGCTCGATGGGGCTGCTCTCCGATGCGGGGCACAACCTGAGCGACGTGGCCGGCCTGCTGCTGGCGATGCTCGCCTTCCGGCTGGCGCAGAGCCCCGCCACGCCGCGCTATACCTATGGCTACAAGAAGAGCACGGTGCTCATCTCGCTGCTCAACTCGCTCATCCTGCTCATCGCCGTCGGCGTGATTGTGGCCGAGAGCATCGGCCGCATGCTCCATCCCGAGACGGTCACGGGCGACGCCATCGCCTGGACGGCCGGCGTCGGTGTCGTGGTCAACGGCTTCACGGCGTGGCTCTTCATGCGCGACAAGGGGCGCGACCTCAACGTCCGCGGCGCCTACCTCCACATGGCGGCCGATGCGCTCGTCTCGGTCGGCGTGCTCCTCTCGGGCGTCGTCATCTCGTGGACGGGCTGGACGCTCATCGACCCGATTGTGGGCCTTGCCGTGGCGGCCGTCATCGTCGGCTCGGTCTGGTCGCTGCTGCGCGACAGCCTGCGCCTCTCGCTCGACGGCGTACCCGGCGGCATCCGCATCGAGGAGGTCGCGCGGAGCATGGAGGCGGTCGAGGGGGTGCGCGGCGTCCACCACATCCACGTCTGGGCCATCAGCACCACCGAAAACGCCCTGACGGCCCACGTTGTGCTCGACGAGCTCGGGCGGATGGAGGAGGTGAAGCACCGGCTCAAGGAGCTGCTCCGCGAAGAGGGCATCCGCCACGCCACGCTCGAATTCGAGACGGCGCAGGAGCATTGCCGCGAACCGCATGACCTCTGAGTGCCGCCCGCTGCCGCAGGGTAAGGCGAAGGGAAAAAGCCCCGCATCCTCTGATGGATGCGGGGCTTTGTGTGTGAGTGCGGGTGGCTGCGACGGACGGGGCGCCGACCGCCCGTCGTCGGGCGGACCTCCTGCCGGTGCCGGTCAGGGGACGGGGTCGTAGCCGCTGCCTCCCCACGGATGGCACCGCGCCAGACGGCGCAGCGTCAGCCAGCTTCCCTTCAGCGGGCCGTACTTGCGCAGCGCCTCGACGGCATACTGCGAGCAGGTGGGCGTGAAGCGGCACGACGGGGGCGTGAAGGGCGAGATGCAGTAGCGGTAGAACTGCACCAGCACGAGCAGCGGAAGGGCGGCGATGCGCTTAAAGCCGTCCCGCAACGTTTTCCAGAATCCGGCGGACGGCATGGGCGATGGTCTTGCAGGGAAGCACCTCCTTCGAGGAGTAAATCAGCGCCAAATCGACGTTCGACTGACCGCAATGGTTCGTGAGCAGCTGCTTCTGCAGACGGTATGCCTCCTTCGTGCGGCGCCGCAGCAGGTTGCGGCGGTTGGCCCGCTTGTGGAACTTCTTGGGGACCGAGAAGAGCACCTCGACCGACGGCTCGACGTCGGGTTCGGCGTAGCAGACATACCGGAACGGGAAGACGAAGCCCCCCTCGCCGTGCTGGAACAGCCTGCGTACGGCTCCGAGCGAGCGGAGCCGCTCCGACGGGCGAAGGGCGTGGGGATGCTGCATCATGCGGCGGTGGTTTGGACTATTTGGCGGCCTCCGTACGGCGTACGCGGCTCTTCTTGGCGAGTTTGTGCTGCTGGATGCGGATGAACTCCTCCTTGCGGGTGTCGGTGGTCATCTCCACGGTGTCGGGCTCCTCGCCGCCGGCCACCTTCGTCAGGAAGATGTCGACGGCCTTGGCCATCGACGGCGCCTCGGGCGTCGGGGCGTTGGCACGCACCTTCAGTCCGGCGTCGAGCGCCGCGCGCAGCGTACCCTCGCCGAAGACGGCGATGGAGGGCAGCTCCTCGGTGCTGAATTTCTCGACGAGCGCCTTGACGTCCGACGGCGAGTAGAGTGCCAGCAGACCGAACTCCGTCGGGTTGAGCTCGCTCAGGTCCGAAGCCTCCGTACGGGCCAGAATGACCGGGTGGAACGACAGCTTGAGCTTGGCCAGCGTCTCGGGCAGTTCGGGCTTGTGGGGCTCGCTCAGCGTGAGCAGGAACTTCTCTTCCTTGTGCTTGACGATGAGCTCGATGAGCGAGGTGAACGAACCGTCGCCGAACGAGATTTTCCGCTTGCGGTAGACGATGTATTTCTGCAGATAGAGCGCCACGGCCTCCGTCTGGCAGATGTATTTCATGGTTTCGGGCACGGTGATACGGGCCTCTTCGCAGATGTGGAAGAAGCTGTCGATGGTGGTGCGCGAGGTGAAGATGACGGCCGTATGGTCGAGAATCTCGACACGCTGGCCGCGGAACTCCTTCAGCGAGACGCCGACGACGCGGATAAAAGGTTTGTATTCGATGGCGACGTTGTGCTTCCGGGAGAGTTCGTAGAATGGGGACTTCTCGATGATTGCAGGACGAGGCTGCGATACTAAAACTTTACTAACTTTCAATGCTCTAACCATTTTTACGGTTGGGCGCCCAATCTCACGACGAACTGCCACAACAGACTGACGGGAAAGATTTCCACGGCGCAAAGGTACAAAATCCAATGCAAAATCGAAACTTTTTTGCTGATAAAGAGCGCAAAAGTCTCCCTGAGGTACAGGAGGAACGTAATGAACAATCCGGCAGCGAGCAGCGAAATCCAGACTGCGTCGCTGCCCTGCGGACTCAGCGCGAAGAGCAGCACGACGGGGGCGAGCGATACCGCGCCGAGTGCCGCGTAGCCCCGCTTGATGCGGATGAGCTGCGTGACGAAGGGCCCCGTGAGGGTCACTCCGCCGACGATGCGCAGCAGCAGGATGCCGTAGAGGTAGAAGAGGAGCGAGGCCAGGGCGACGCCCAGTGTCAGCAGCAGCGAGACGCCGCCGCCCGCTTCGCGGAGCAGCGCCGGGCCGATTTCGGGCCGGTCGCAGAGCCGTACGGCCGAGACGCCCGCAAAGAGGATGCCCAGTACGAGGGCGATGTTCAGGAAGCGGGTGAAGCCGGCGTTGCCCGTCTCCTCGGAGGAGCGCTCCGACTGGCGCCGTTCGAAGGCGACGCGGGCGATGAGCGCGCGGATGTCGTTGGGGTATTGGTAGAGCAGCAGTCCGAAGATGACGCTCAGCAGCAGCACCAGCCCCTGGAACGAAACCTCGTCGGTCAGCCGCGGCAGGGCGGGTGCCGGTATCCTGTCCGGTAGAGCCAGTGTGGCCTGTGTGCCGAAGAGCTCCTCGGCGCCGACCGTGCGGAACTCCTCGAGCGGGGTGCCGTCGGGCAGGTAGTGGAACGAGGTGGCCGTCTTGTAGAGCGAATCGCTCGGCATGAAGGCATTCAGCGGGTTCTGCCAGAGCGAGTCGCCCGCCTGTGCGCCGAGCGAGTCGGCCCCGCGGAGCGAGTCGGGCATGTCGGCCTGCAGGGAGTCCCTGCGGACGGCCGGGGCGGGGGAGGATGCCCCGGCCGTTGCGGCCGGGCGGAGCGTCACGCTGTCGGGCCGCTCGCCCCGATGCGGAGCGGCGCTGTGGGCCGCACTGTCATGGGCCGCATTGCCGGGGCCGGTATTGCCGTGGGTCGCATCGCCGCCCGATGCGGGCATGGGGCGTGCGGAGCCGTCGGATGCGGAGCCGGGGGTTGCGCCGGGCTGTGACGGAGCCTCCCGAAACGCCGTTGTCATGCTGTCTGCGTCGGTCCGGGACGGCGCCGGATGCTGCGGTGCGGCGGACTCCCCGAGGACGGGAAGCCCTCCTTCCGATGCCGTGGAACCCGTTCCGGCCGTCGGAACGGGGAGGTATGTCATGACGGAGGAGTTCATTGTTCGAAGCTGCGTTTAAGCGTGACGCGGATGGTCGTACCCTTGCCGATTTCCGAATCGATGACGGCGATTTTTCCGCCGTGGTACTCCTCGACGATGCGCCGCGAGAGCGAGAGGCCGAGGCCCCAGCCGCGGGTCTTGGTCGTGAAGCCCGGTTCGAAAATCCGCTTCCAGTTGCTCTTCGGGATACCCTTGCCCGTATCGCGCACGTCGACCATCACGTATTTGTCGTCCGACGAGATGCGCACGTCGATGGCGCCGTGGCCCTGCAGTGCGTCGAGCGAGTTCTTCATCAGGTTTTCGACCACCCACTCGAAGAGCGCCGCGTTGATGTTGGCCTGCACCGGGGCGATGGCCAGCCCGTTGTAGTCGAGCGTCACGTTGCGCGGGATGCGCTTGCGGAAGTACATGACCGACTCGCCCACCACCTCGTTGATGTAGGCCGGGGTGAGCGGGGTCTCGGAGCCGATTTTCGAGAAGCGGTCGACGATTTTCATCAGATGGGCGAGGTCCTTGCCCATTTCGTCGACGGCGCTCTGGTCGACGGGCTGCGTGCGCAGGTATTCGAGCCATCCGAGCAGCGACGAGGTGGGGGTGCCCAGCTGGTGGGCGGTCTCCTTGGCCAGGCCAATCCATACGCGGTTCTGCTCGTCGTGCTTCGTCGAGCGGAAGGCGATGAATCCCAGCAGGATGAATGCCGTGATGACCAGCAGCTGGATGTAGGGGAAGTAGTAGAGCGACTTGAGCAGCGCCGACTGCCCGTAGAAGATGATGTGGTAGTGTTCGCTCGACCACCAGTAGCGAATCTGCACCGGCGGATTCTCGTCGGTGAAGCGGTCAATCTGGTGGCGCAGCCTGTCGGGGTGGTCGAGAATCTCGTCGGGCACCAGGTGCGAGTAGTGGACCTTGAGGTTCTCGTCGGTGATGATGAAGGGGATGTTGTTGCTGTTGTTGATGATGTCCTGGATGAGGGGGTCCTGCGCCGAGTTGCCCATCACGTCGCGGTTGGCCCGCTCCATGGCGTGGGTCCAGAGCACCACGTCGTGCTGCTCCTTCTCCTTGAGGCGCTGGGCCATGTTGTTGGTGTAGAGCAGCGACAGCGTCCCGAGCACGAGGCCGACGATGATGACGACCACGCGGTTGCGGAACGAAAAGTTGCGGAACGATAATATGTTGCGTCCGAATTTCATGGTTTTCAGGTTTGCTCCTTCACGGCCGGCTGTCCCTCCGGGTCCCGACCCCTTCACTCATCGCCTCCGGCGGCGCTATTTGCGGGCCGTGTCCTGCTCGCGGGTGATGCGCCGGTACTCGTCGGGCGAGGAGAGCACCTCGACGGCGCGCTGCACCTCCCCGTCGCCGGGCAGCGAGTGTTCGATGACCCCCTGCGAATAGGCGTAACGCAGGATGATTTCGTTCTCGAGCGTCTCGGAAATCTCCTGCCGGTAGGTCTCCAGGTTGGTCTGCGTGTCGTCGCGGACCTCGGCCTCGAGCTCCTCCAGACGCTTGTCCAGCTCCGTGTAGCGCTCCCCTTCGGCAGCCTTGCGCAGGCTCTTGAGCGCGCGGCGCGTCTCCGACTCGTAGGGGACCTTCTTGTCCTTCATGAAGGCGACGAAGTCGTCGTAGGTCGCCGAGTCGAGCGCGAAGCCCTTCAGGTCGAAGGGCTCGCCGGCATGCCGGCGCATGTAGCCGTCGACGAAATCCTCGACAAAGCCCAGCGCATAGAGCGTCACCGCGAAGCGGCTGATGTATTCGGGTTCGGTGCTGATGTCGGGCATGATGCCGCCTCCGTCGTAGACCTTGCGGCCGGCGGCGGTCGTGAATTCGCGGATGAGCGAGTCGGGGACGCTCTTCACCTCGCCCTGCTGCGAGTGGGAGTAGTCGATGGCCTGGATGCAGCGCCCCGAGGGGATGTAGTATTTGGCCGTCGTCAGCTTGAGGTAGGCGTTGTAGCCCAGCGGGCGCGTCGACTGCACGAGACCCTTGCCGAAGCTCTTCTGGCCGATAAGCACCGCGCGGTCGAGGTCCTGCAGCGCACCCGAGACAATCTCGGCCGCCGAGGCCGTGTTGCCGTTGACGAGCACCGCCAGCGGCAGCTCCGCGAGGATGGGTTCCGACTGCGTGCGGTAGCTCTTCTGCTCGCTGCGTCCGCGCGTCGAGACCACCTCGGTCCCCTTGGGGACGAACATCGAGAGAATCTTCACCGCCTCCTGCATGATGCCGCCGCCGTTGCCGCGGTAGTCGAGCACCAGACCCCGCAGGTTGCCCTCCGTGCGCAGCCGGTCGACGGCCGCGCGCATCTCCTCGTAGCACCCCTCGGTGAAGTCGCTGTGCTGGATGTAGCCGATGGAGTCGTTGAGCCAGCCGGCATAGGGGACGGCCGGGATGGCGATGCGTTCGCGGCGGAGCGTCACCTCCTCGCGGCTGCCGTCGAGCAGCCTCTCGACGGTGACCTTCACCGTCGAGCCGGGCGTGCCCTTGAGCCGTGCGCTCACCTTGTCGGTGGTCAGGCCGCGGGCGTCCTCGCCGTCGATGGCCACAATCCGGTCGCCGATTTTCAGCCCGGCGCGGTCGGCCGGCGAATCCTTGTAGGGGCGGGCGATGATGACGTAGTCGTCCTTCTGGCGGATGAGCGCACCCACGCCGCCGTATTTGCCCGTGGTGAGCAGCTCGAACGACGACATCTGCTCTTCGGGCATGTATTCGGTATAGGGGTCCAGGTCGCCGACCATTCCCTCGGCGGCCCCCTCCATCAGGTGGTCGGGGTCAATCTCGTCGACGTAGTAGAGCGACAGCTCGCGCATCATGTTGACGGCGATTTCGATGTTGCGCCCCAGACCGAAGTCGTTGCGCTTGCCCCAGAGCAGCGCGCCGGCCCCGACGAGCAGCGCCGCGGCGATTGCCGCCGTGCGTAAAAAGAGTCTTCTATTCATTTCTTCTTCGTTCGATGAAGGATTCGAGCCGGTATGCCGCGCGGGCTACGCCGCGGCGGATGCCTTCGAGCCGAATCCACTGTCCGTACTGCGAGACGCGGATTTCATCCTCGCCCAGCATGAGCAGCCTCCGCCACAGGGTGCCGGCGCGGAAAATCAGCACGCCATCCTCCTCGCCGCGGAGCTCGAAGCCCGAGTTGCGCAGCGCGTTGACAATCTGCTGGCGGTGCTCCTCGATGTCGCCCTCGACATCGCGCACGATGAAGCCGAAGCGCGGGTAGTAGAAGAGCGACAGCAGGACGATGACCGCCGGCAGCAGCAGCCCGCGCGGCGTGTGGAACATCACGTAGAGCGTCTGCGAGAAGCTCAGCGTCGCGCCGTAGAGCTGGTTCAGGAGCATGATGGCCGCACATAGAACGCAGAGGGCGACGAAATATTTTGCCGAGCGGATGAGATAACGTTTCATGGTATGGAATTGTTTGGTTTGTTGTTGATTCGGTTGCTGCCCGTGCGGTGCCCCCGCGCGGGAAAAGTCTCTGGGACGGCTACGCCTTCCCGCCGGCCGGGTTGCCGCCGGTGTGGTTGCTGCCGGTCGTCTTGTCGGCCGGGTTGTCGCCGGTCTGGCTGTCGCCGGCCTTCCCGTCGGCCGGGTTGTCGTCGGTCTGGCCGCCGCCGGCCTTCTCGCCGGCCCGGGGGATTGCGGCCTCCGGGTTGTCCGTGAGCGACGCCACGGCGCGGGCGACCTGCTGCATGAGCCACTTGGGGGTCGACGTGGCGCCGCAGATGCCCACCGACTCCGCGCCGGCGAACCATTCGGGGCGCAGCTCGGCCGCCTCCTCGATGTTGTGGCAGCGGGGATTGGCCGTGCGGCACACCTCGTAGAGCACCTTGCCGTTCGACGACTTGCGGCCGCAGACGAAGAGCACCACGTCGAAGCGCCGGGCAAAGGCCGCCAGATGCTCCTCGCGGTTCGATACCTGGCGGCAGATGGTGTCGGCCACCTTCACGTCGTCGGGGTTGGCCGCGCGGCGGCGCATGCCTTCGGCCAGCCGCTCGAAGAGGGCGATGCTCTGGGTGGTCTGCGAGAGGAAGAAGATGGGGCGCGAGAAGTCGAGCAGGTCGAGCTCCTCCTCGCGTTCGATGACCAGCGTGGGCTCCTCGACCTGGCCGGTGAGCCCCACCACCTCGGCGTGGCCCCGCTTGCCGAGGATGACCACCTGTCCGCCGACGGGGCGCATCTCCTCGTGCGCGCGCACGACGCGCTTCTGCAGCCGGGCCACCACCGGACAGGTGGCGTCGATGAGTTCGATACCCAGCCGCTCTGCTTCGCGGTAGGTGGTCGGCGGCTCGCCGTGGGCGCGGATGAAGAGCCGCTTGCCCGCCAGGCGGGGCATCTCCTCGTGGGTGACGGTCCGCAGCCCCAGCTCTTCGAGCCGCTGCACCTCGATGCGGTTGTGGACGATATCGCCCAGCGAATAGACCGTGCCGCCCCCGGCGAGGGCCTTTTCGGCCTCCGTGATTGCCCGGACCACTCCGAAGCAGAATCCCGATTTGTCGTCGATTTCGATGTTCATGGCATGCGTGGCGTTGTACCGCCGTCCGGCGCTGTGCTCCGGGGCGGCTCTATTGCTTGGCGGCGCGCAGGCGGCGGAGCTGTTCCATGAACCACTCCATCTGCTCGTCGACGGTCATGTGGCTGTTGTCCAGTACGATGGCGTCGTCGGCCTGGCGCAGCGGCGAGACGGCGCGGCTCATGTCGGCCTTGTCGCGCGAGCGGACGTTCTCCTCGATTTGCTCGAGCGAGACGTCGTCGCCCTTGGCGCGCAGCTCGTCGTAGCGGCGCAGGGCGCGCACGTGGGGGTCGGCCGTCATGAAGAGCTTCATCTCGGCGTGGGGGAAGACCACCGTGCCGATGTCGCGGCCGTCCATGACCACCCCCTTGCGGCGGCCCATCTCCTGCTGCATGGCCACCAGCTTGCTGCGCACCTCGGGGATGGCGCTCACGCGGCTCACGCAGTTCGAGACCTCGATGGTGCGGATTTTACCCTCGGCCAGGTCGCCGTTGACGTAGATGTCGCTTGCGCCGCGGTCGGGGTTGAAGCGGAAGGTGATGGCAATCTGGTCGAGCAGCCGGACTACCGCCTCCTCGTCGACGATGCCCGAGCGGATGGCGCCGTGCTCAAGCGCATAGAGCGTCACGGCGCGGTACATGGCGCCTGTGTCGATGAAGATGTAGCCCAGACGGCGGGCGATGGCTTTGGCGAAGGTGCTCTTGCCGCACGACGAGAAGCCGTCGACGGCGATTATGATTTTCTGTTCAGTGTCCGACATTGGGGAATATGTCAAAAAATGTGGATAGTATCGTGTAGATGCCCAGGAAGCCGATGATGAGGCCGGCCACGTGGTTGATGGTGAGCATGTGGCGGGGGCGGAAGCGGCGGCGGAAGAGGTTGATGACGCAGGCCAGCAGCGTCCACCAGACGCAGGCGCCGCAGAAGAAGCCGATGATGACGAAGATGGCGCGGAAGATGCCCGCCACGTCGTTGCCTCCGACATCGGTGCTCGAGACCTTGAAGACGGCGAAGAAGGCCAGGATGTAGGGAATCACCATGATGAAGTTGGCGATGGTGAGGCCGAAAATCGAGGCGAAGTCCTGCCAGAGGCTGGTTTTGCCGGCACGGTTGCGGCGAATCTGCGGCACGGGGTTCTGGGCGAAGATGTAGACGCCGACGATGACCACGAAGATGCCGCCGATGATGCGCAGCAGGGTGTTGTACTGCTCGATTTGGGTCTGCAGCATCGAGTAGAAGAAGAAGGCGACGATGGCCATGAAGCTGTCGGCACAGGCCACGCCGATGCCCGAGACAATGCCCGAGCGGCGGCTCTTCGAGAGCGTGCGCTGGATGCAGAGCACGGCCACGGGGCCCACGGTGATGGAGGCTGCGATACCTACGCAGATGCCTCGGAACAAAACTTCTATAATCTCGAATCCCATGTCGGTTCATCGGGTTTTAGGGAGCAAAGATAGGCAAAAAAAGTGATGCGGCCTACGGCCGGCGGCGTTTTTCCCCGAATCGGGCAAATTAAGGCGCGGAGCCCCCTGTCGGGCCCTTTGCGCGGGGTGTGCCGGCGGGAACTCCGCGTGCGGCCGGCGGGGCGGGGCTTTCGCCGGAGGGAGATGCGGAAACGACAAATCCGGCAGCCGGGAGAGCGGCTGCCGGATTCGTGTACGGCGTTTTTTGCGGATGTCGGAGCGGTGTCGGTGCCGACGGTCGTCTACCGGCCGACGGCCGGGAGGCAGCCCTGCAGCCGGCACGACGGGCTGCAGGTGCGTCGGAGCGGTTCCGGCCGCCGGTGGTGAGGGCTGCCGGAGCGGTTCCGGCCGCCGCCCGTTACCAGCGGACGGGCTCCCGGAGGATGTCGCCGTCGGTGGCGTCCTCGGCCGTGAAGGTGCCGCCGCGGTACTGGATGCAGAGCATCACCAGCGGCTCCCGGCCGGTGTTGCGGACCGAACGGCGTCCGGCCGGCGCCACGCGGACCACGCTCCCTTCGCCGACGGGGAAGCTCTGGCCGTCGACCTGGAATTCGCCTTGTCCGCTCAGGAAGAAGTAGAGCTCCTCGTGGGTGCGGTGGGTGTGCAGGAAGCCGGTCTCGGTGCCGGGGGCAAAGCTCTGGAACGAAAACTCGGCGCCCGTCGCGCCGACGGCGGCTCCGCCGAAGACCTTGCCGGGAAGCTCTGCGTCGGGTCCCAGCGGCAGCCGGTATTCGCCCAATCGGGCCATCTCGCCCGCATCGACGGCGGTGAAGTGCTCGCCCGCCGCAATCTGTTTCATCTGTTTCATGTTCGTATCGTTTTTTTGAGGTTTGCGCAGTGTCGGTTCCCGGTTAAGGCTGTCGCCCTGTGCAACGGCCCGAATGGGGGGCGCCGTGTGTGCCAATGACCCGGAATACGGCGGCAAAGTTATGTGTTTATTTGTTGTTTGTCAAGAAGTTACGTTTCGGTAACATGGTAACCTTTTGCTCGGTTTTGCTGAAAATGACCGATTTGCGCGGAGCAAAAAAAGAGGAATTTTTTCGACCCTCGGTGGTGCATTTCTTCCGATTTTGCAGTTACTTTGCGGAAGAGAGTCACTTTGTTTTGTAAATCATATGGAAAAACCTGTGCAAAAAAACTCCGCCGCGAAGTATTCGCTCGTGGAAATCTGCCCCGTGCGCAACGTCGTTGCCCGGTTCGGCAGCAAGTGGTCGCTGCTTGTGATTCTGCTGCTCGACGAGAGCGGGGTACTGCGTTTCAACGAGTTGAGCCGCCTGATTCCGGACATCTCGTCGCGGGTTCTTTCGGGGACGCTGCGCATGCTCGAAGCCGACGGGCTGGTCGACCGGCAGGTCTATCCGGTCGTGCCGCCGCGCGTGGAGTACCGGCTGACCGAGACCGGGCGTTCGCTCGTGCCGCTAATCGGACAGTTGACGCGCTGGGCTCAGGAGCACATGGGCGAAATCGTCGACCACCGTCGCCGCTACGAGGCTGCGCACGGGGCCTCCGCCGGGCATTAGGGCCGCCGCACCGGGACAGGAAATGCCCGTTGTTGCTTGTTGCCGTCTGCTGCCGCCTACTGTCGGTTCTGGATGCCTGGTGTTGCGAGTTGCCTGCCGGCGGTTCTGGATGTCCGCCATTGCTTCGGCCGTCCGCCGACGGTTCTGGATGTCCGGTGTTGCGAGTCGCCTGCCGGCGGTTCTGGATGCCTGCCGACGGTCGCTGCGGTTCGGCACCGGGGAACTTCGGTCCGCCCCGGCCTTGCCCTCTGGCCCCGCTCCGAGCTTCGCCCCGGAACCACTCCGGCCTCACCCCGACTTCATCCCGGCCCCGCCCCGGAACCACTCCGAGCCTCGCTCCGACTTCATCCCGGCCCCGCCCCGGAACCACCACCGAACCCGTTCCCGAGCGGGTCGTACCTCGTGTGCCGGGGAGGCCGCTGTTGATAAATTATCGAAAACTTTGGCCGGAAATTTGCCGCAAAGCCCCCGGAATCGGCTATTTTTGTGAAAAACAACCGTGAAGTTATGGCAGAGATGAAACAATTCGGCCTCGATATCGACATCGATGATGCGGTGGCTCAGGGCAACTATTCCAATCTGGTAATCATCACCCACTCCACGTCGGAATTCATCGTCGATTTTGCGACGGTGCTTCCCGGAGTCCAGAAGGCCAAAATCAAGAGCCGCATCATTCTGACGCCCGAACATGCCAAGCGGCTGCTGATGTCGCTGCAGGACAACATCGTCCGCTACGAGAGCAACGTCGGCAAAATCGAGATTCCCCGTCCGCAGCCGGTTCCCGACTCGGGACCCAAGATGGGCCAGGCCTGATTCCGCGCGCCGGACTCTTTCAGGGAGGGGTTCTTCCGGGGACGGAATATTTTCGCTCTCCCCTCGGCCCTCCGGGACTTGAGTTTGGGCTTTCCCGTTTTTAGGTTTTCGGGCTCCCGGATGTCGCCGCCGGTTGCCGGGCAGAAGGGTGCACCGGCCGGTGTGGTCCGTCCGCGCCGTGTCGGGCCTTATGGGGTTGCTGCGGCGGTCGTTCTCCGGGAGACGGCTTCTCGTCCGACGGTTTTTTCGGACCCTGATGACTCTGACGACCCTGACGACCCTGACGACCCGCCGTCTGCCGTTCCGTCGCCTGTCGTTCATTCCTTTTGCCCAACGTCCGCCGCTCATTCCCGCCGCCTGCCGCCCGTTGCCGGGCCTGCCGCTCCGGCCCGGCATTCCGGAGCAAAACGCCCCTGGCCGCTCCGCCGCCTCCGTCCGGTTTGTCCGGTGTTCTCCCTCTCTGCCCCCCCCACGATAAAACACGAAGAGACAAAAACGTCGTCCTGCGACAAGGCAGGACGACGTTTTTCTTGTCTTGCGGGGCTGACCGCTGCGGGTCAGAGCGCCTCGCCGACGACATAGGTGCTGCCGCCGATGAAAATCATGTCTTCGGGCGTGGCCAGTTCGCGGGCGCGGGCCACGGCCTGCTGGACGTCGGCCACCACCTCGCCGCGGAGTCCGTATTCGGTGGCGCGCTCGGCCAGCTCGCCGGCCGGAATCGCACGGTGGCTCTTCGCCTGCGTGAAGATGTAGTGGGCGTCGGCGGGCAGCAGCGGGAACATGTGGCCCAGGTCCTTGTCGTTCACCACGCCCAGCACGCAGTAGAGGTGGGCGTAGTCCGGACGCAGGCGGTTCAGCTGTTCGCCCACATAGGCGATGCCGTGGGCGTTGTGGCCCGTATCGCAGATGACGAGCGGCTTCTCGCCCAGCTTCTGCCAGCGGCCGCGCAGCGAGGTGTGGGCTGCAGCGTCGCGCGTGCCCTCGAGGAAGGCGCGGCGGCTGATGGTCAGCGGCGTCTCCTCGTGCAGGAAGTCGATGGCCGCCGTGGCCGTGATGATGTTGTGGCGCTGGTAGTCGCCCGCCAGGTCGAGCAGCACCTCGAAGTCGCGGCCGTCGCGCGTGCGGCGCAGACGGAACAACTGGCGCTCTCCGGCCGGTTCCTGGCCGGTGCAGGTGAAGATTTCCTCGGCGTGGAGCAGCTTCGACTTGTTGGCGGCGGCCACCTCGGCGAAGACGCGGTCGCAGCGCTCGTCGTGCTCGCCGATGATGACCGGGATGCTCTTCTTGATGATGCCGGCCTTCTCGGCGGCAATCTTCTCGGGGGTGTTGCCCAGCAGCGCCGTGTGCTCCATGCCGATGTTGGTGATGATGCTCAGGATGGGCACGATGATGTTCGTGGCGTCGAGCCGTCCGCCGAGCCCCGTCTCGATGACGGCCACCTCGACGTCGCTCTGCGCGAAGTAGTCGAAGGCCAGCGCTGCGGTCATCTCGAAGAACGAGAGCCCCAGCTCGACCATGCGGTCGTGGTGCTTGTCGACGAAGTTGACCACCTTCTGTTTGGAAATCATCTCGCCGTCGACGCGGATGCGCTCACGAAAGTCCTGCAGGTGGGGCGAGGTGAAGAGTCCCGTGCGGTAGCCGGCCTGCTGGAGCACCGAGGCGATGATGTGCGAGACGGAGCCCTTGCCGTTGGTGCCGGCCACGTGGATGGTGAAGAAGTTGCGCTGAGGGTTGCCCAACAGACGGCAGAAGGAGGCGATGCGCTCCAGCCCCGGCTTGTAGGCCGTCGCTCCGTCGGTCTCGTAGGCCGGCAGCGACGAGAAGAGAAAATCGAGAGTCTGGGAATAGTTCATATCGTTTCGGGAGAGATTTTTTCGTATTCCTGGCCTCAGTCCACCAGATAGTTGCGCTTGCGGACGCGGTAGGCGACGTAGTAGAGCACGCAGAGCAGCGCCACGTAGCGGGCGATGCGGGCGATGTAGTCGCCGTAGCGCGTGTAGAAGGTGAGCCGGCCGTCGAGCGCCACCTCGTCGGTGAGCGTTCCGCGCTCCTCCCAGCCGAGGGTCCGGCCGATGTCGCCCCGCGCCGTGATGAAGCCCGACATGCCGGTGTTGGCCGAGCGGGCGATGGCGCGGCGGTGTTCGATGGCGCGCAGCCGCGAGATGGTGAACAGGTGGCGGTAGCCGGGCGTGTCGCCCCACCAGCCGTCGTTCGAGATGATGAAGAGCGCCCGTGCGCCGCGGCGCACGAACTCGCCGCAGAAGTTGCCGTAGAGCCCCTCGTAGCAGATGGTGGCGGCCGTCTTCGTGCCCTCATGCTCGAAGACGGGGCCCGGTGTGCCGATGCCGATTTGGCCCAGCGTGCCTCCCAGGTCGATGACCAGGAACTTCAGCACGTCGAAGACCCACGTGGGGGTGTTCTCCACGCCGATGACCAGCCGCCCCTTGTGGTGGAGCTGGACGCGGGCGGCCGAGTCGATGCCCAGCGCCGTGTTGTAGATGTCGATGTATCCGCCGCCGTCGTAGGGACGCGCCGTTTCGGACTGCGTTCCTGCGGGGTAATGGCGCAGCGTGTTGGCTCCCGTGACGAGCAGAGCCCCCGAATTGCGCTCGCGCAGCAGTCCGGCGAAGCGCCGTACGGGGTCGGCCGTGGTGAGCGACCGCTCCCACCAGTAGCCCGGCACGGCGGTCTCGGGCAGCAGGATGTAGTCGGCGTCGGCCGGGGCTTCGCCCGCCAGGGAGAGCAGGTTCTCCATCTGCTGCTCTTCGGTGCCGGCGGCGAACTTGTCGTAGCAGTCGACGTTGGGCTGGACGAGCGTCACGCGGGCCTTCGTCTCGGGCTCCTCGTACCCCGCGTAGAGTCCCAGCGAGAGGAGCATCGGCACGACGACGGCCGCGGCGGTCACCAGCGCCCGCCGGCGCGAGGGGCTGCGCAGCGTCTCGAAGAGGAGGATGTTGACCAGCAGCACCCAGAGCGAGCCTCCGAAGACGCCCGTGTATTCGTACCACTGTATGAGGCGGATGTCGTGCGAGAAACCGTTGCCCAGGATGAGCCAGGGCCACGAGAAGTCCCCGACCGTGTACCAGTATTCGGTGGTGAGCCACCCGGCGACGAGCAGCGTGTAGGCCAGCGCCTTCGGAGCCCGTTTCGAGACGGTGTGGAACGACATGAAGGCGAGCATGTTGAGGAACGTCGAGGCGAGCGTCGCGGCGATGGGGCCCACCGGTGTGGCGTTCCAAATCCACCAGACGGTCATCGCGTTCCACAGCACGAAGGTGAGCAGCGCCCAGCCGAACATGCCCCACCACGAGCGGCGCGAACCGTCGCGTCCGTCGCTGAGCCAGAGCAGCGGGACGAAAGCCACGAGCAGCGTGAGGCCCGTCATGCCGAGCCATCCCGCCGAAAGCAGAAGTGCCGAAAGAATTGCCGCCGCGTATTTCCGGAGCATGGGGTCGTGGATTTTAACGAGCACAAAAGTAGTCAAAGCAACCGAGATTTTCAAAATAATCCCTATTTTTGTATCATAAGGAAACTCAAAAACTCTTGCTTATGAAGAACTTTGCCTGGATGGGACTGGTGCTCTGCGCGGTGCTGGCCCTGAGCGGATGCTCCCCGTCGCACGACGGTTACCGAATCGAGGAGGGCATGCTCGTCTTCGACACTCCGGCCCGCGAGCCGGGACAGCGGTCGGTGCTCGGCCTTGCGGTGGAGCCCATCCCCGTGGTGCGGGTGGGATTCATCGGTCTGGGCATGCGCGGCCCGGGTGCCGTCGAGCGTTTCACCCATCTGGACAGCGTGCGGATTGTCGCCCTGTGCGACCTCTATCCCGAGCGGGCGACCGCCGCACAGCAGCTCCTCGCCGAGCGGGGCCTGCCCGCCGCGGCCGAATACAGCGGCGAGGAGGGGTGGAAGGAGCTCTGCGAGCGCGACGACATCGACCTGGTCTACATCTGCACGCCGTGGCAGCTCCACGTGCCGATGGCGGTCTATGCCATGGAGCACGGCAAGCATGTGGCCGTCGAGGTGCCGGCCGCCACGTCGCTCGAGGAGTGCTGGCAGCTGGTCAATACGGCCGAGAAGACGCAGCGCCACTGCATGATGCTCGAGAACTGCGTCTACGACTTCTTCGAGCTGACGACGCTCAACATGGCGCAGCACGGGCTCTTCGGCGAGCTGCTCGAGGCCGAGGGGGCCTACATCCACAACCTCGAACCCTTCTGGGACTACTATCAGGGCAACTGGCGTCTCGAATTCAACCGCACGCACCGCGGTGACGTCTATGCCACCCACGGACTGGGCCCCGTCTGCCAGCTCTTCGACATCCATCGCGGCGACCGCATGCGCTATCTGGTGGCGATGGACACCCCGTCGGTCAACGGCCGCGAACTGGCCCGCGAAAAGATGGGCACCGACTCGTTCGCCAACGGCGACCACACCCTGACGCTCATCAAGACCGAGCGCGGCCGCGTCATCCATCTCCAGCACAACGTCTATACGCCGCGTCCCTACAGCCGCATGTACGCCGTGACGGGCACCGAGGGCTATGCCAGCAAATATCCCGTCGAGGGATACGCCTTCCGTCCCGAGCAACTCTCCGATGCCGGGGTCCCCGACCACGAGAACCTGAGCGAACACTCGTTCCTGCCCGATGCGGCGCGCGAGGCGCTGATGCGGCGCTACGAGCACCCTATCGCGGCCGAAATCGCCGAAAAGGCGAAGCAGGTGGGCGGCCACGGCGGCATGGACTTCATCATGGACTACCGGCTGGTCTACTGCCTGCGCCACGGGCTGCCGCTCGACCAGGATGTCTACGATGCGGCCGAGTGGTCGTGCATCGGGGCGCTGACCGCCGCCTCGCTCGAGCGAGGCAGCATGCCGGTGGCCGTGCCCGACTTCACGCGCGGCGACTGGAACAAGGTCGACGGCTACCGCCACGCCATGGCCGAGTAGGTTGGCGTGCGGCCGCCCGAGGGGGGCGGCGGCGTGCAGCCCGGGGAGGTGTGCCGGCGATAGAGCCCGAGCGGAGCACTGAGTGCTGCCCGGAAGGGGTTGGCGGCGATGCCGCCCGAGTGGGCGGCGGCGTGCTGCCGGGCATCTTTTCCGCCGCCGGCGGTTCTGTCTGACTGATAGCTTTTTTTAGGGATATTTTGCTACCTTTGCCCCGCCGCGGAGCTCCGCCACGGTCCGGGTGTGGAAAAATTCCACGCATGTGTGGAGTCCGACGCCCCTGCGGAACGATTTCCTCGGGCGTGCATTTTGTTGTGATGCAGTCGATTGCGCTTCTGGAAAAGGTTTCGGCACGGGGCTTGACCGACTCGGAAAAATTTTGTTGCATATTTTTTAGTTGATACCCCTTATGAATTTCGAACGGATAAAGTCGGCTGTCGCCCAGTGGACCCCGGACTTTGTGAAAAACGCCTTTGCACGGATTCCCCGAGTGGAAATCCACCTCAGCCGTTGGCAGCAGATTACGGCGGGCGTGCTCGTCGTGGTGCTTGTCGCAGGACTGCTCCTGTGGTATCTGTGGCCCCGCCCCGAAATCGAGGTGCTGCCCGTGGTGGAGGTCGAACCGGTGAAGACCGAGGACGTGAACATCTACGGCGAGTACGTGGGCCGCATCCGCGCCCAGCAGTTCGTCGAAATCCGCGCCCGCGTCGAGGGATACCTCGAAAAGATGCTCTTTGCCGAGGGTACCTATATCAAGAAGGGCCAGACGCTCTTCGTCATCGACCCGCGGCTCTACCGGGCCCGCGCCAACAAGGCGGCCGCCCAGCTCAACAAGGCCCGGGCGCAGGAGACCAAGGCCAAGCGCGACCTGGACCGTATCCGTCCCCTCTACGAGCAGAATGCCGCCAGCCAGCTGGACCTCGACAACGCGATAGCCACCTATGAGAGCGCCGCGGCCGACGTGGTGGTCTGCGAGGCCGACCTCACGCAGGCCGAGATGACGCTCGGCTACACCACCGTGCAGTCGCCCATCTCGGGCTATATCTCCGAACGCCACGTCGACATCGGTACGCTCGTCGGCCCCGGCGGCCAGTCGCTGCTGGCCACCGTCGTCAAGAGCGACACGGTGCGCGTCGACTTCAGCATGACGGCCCTCGACTACCTGCGCAGCAAGGAGCGCAACGTCAACCTGGGCCAGAAGGATACCGCCCGCAAGTGGAACCCCTACATCACGGTGACGCTGGCCGACGGCTCGCAGTACCCCTACCGCGGTCTGGTCGACTTCGCCGACCCGCAGGTCGACCCCCAGACGGGTACCTTCTCCGTACGTGCCGAGATGGCCAACCCCGACCACATCCTGCTGCCCGGACAGTTCACCACCGTCAAGCTGCTGCTCGACGTGCGTGAGGACGCCGTGGTGGTGCCGACCAAGGCGGTGGTCATCGAAAAGGGCGGCGCCTATATCTTCGTGGTGCGCCCCGACAGCGTGGTCGAGAAGCGCTTCGTCGAGACGGGCCCCGAAATCGGCAACAACATCGTCGTCGAGCGCGGTCTGGCCCCCGAGGAGGACATCGTCGTCGAGGGTTATCACAAACTCTCGCACGGCATACGGGTCGAGCCCGTGGCTGCAGCTCTGCGGACCGAGGAGCAGGACGATAGCGAAAAGTAACCGGAGGGAACAGAGCCTATGAAAAGCGACTTCTTTATCGACAGGCCCGTCTTCTCGACGGTGCTCTCCATCATCATCGTGATTGTCGGCTGCATCGGCCTGGCACTGCTGCCGGTCGACCAGTATCCGCAGATTGTCCCGCCCGTGGTGAAGATTTCGGCCTCCTATCCGGGAGCCGACGCCCAGACCGTATCGCAGGCGGTGGCCACCCCCATCGAGCAGGAGTTGAACGGTACGCCCGGCATGATTTACATGGAGTCGTCGAGCTCCAACTCGGGCGGCTTCTCGGTGACGGTGACCTTCGACATCTCGACCAACCCCGACCTGGCGGCGGTCGACATCCAGAACCGAATCAAGGAGGCCGAGGCGCGTCTGCCGGCCGAGGTGGTGCAGAACGGCATCTCGGTCGAGAAGCAGGCGTCGAGCAAGCTCCTGACCATCACGCTGCTCTCGAACGACCCGAAGTTCGATGAAATCTACCTCTCGAACTACGCGACGCTCAACGTGCTCGACATGTTGCGCCGTATCCCGGGCGTGGGCCGAGTGTCGAACGTCGGCAGCCGTTACTACGCCATGCAGATTTGGGTGCAGCCCGACCGTCTGGCCGCCCTCGGCATCACGGTCAAGGACCTGCAGAACGCCCTGAAGGACCAGAACCGCGAATCGGCCGCCGGCGTGCTGGGCCAGGCGCCCATGTCGGGGCTCGACGTGACGACGCCCATCACGGCGCAGGGCCGCCTTTCGTCGGTGAGCCAGTTCGAGAACATCGTCGTGCGGGCCAACCCCGACGGCTCCATCATCCGCCTGCGCGACGTGGCACGCATCTCGCTCGAGGCGCAGTCCTACGCGACCGAGAGCGGTATCAACAGCGGCAACGCCGCCGTGCTCGACATCTACATGCTGCCGGGCGCCAACGCCATGCAGGTGGCCGAGTCGGTGCGTACGGCCATGGATGAAATCAGCCGCAGCTTCCCCGAAGGCATCTCCTACGAGATTCCCTTCGACATGACCACCTACATCAACGAGTCCATCCACCACGTCTACCGCACGCTCTTCGAGGCGCTGCTGCTGGTGATTCTGGTGGTCTTCCTCTCGCTGCAGAGCTGGCGTGCGACGCTCATCCCCATCGTGGCGGTCCCCATCTCGCTCATCGGAACCTTCGGCGTGATGCTCATCTTCGGCTTCTCGCTCAACATGCAGACGCTGCTGGGTCTGATTCTGGCCATCGGTATCGTCGTCGACGACGCGATTGTGGTGGTCGAGAACGTCGACCGCATCATGAACGAGGAGCACCTCTCGCCCTACGAGGCGACCAAGAAGGCGATGAGCGGCATCGGCGGCGCGCTGGTGGCCATGTCGCTGGTGCTCTGTGCTGTATTCGTGCCGGTGAGCTTCCTCTCGGGCATCACGGGACAGCTCTACCGCCAGTTTACCATCACCATCGCCGTATCGGTCATCATCTCGACCATCGTGGCGCTGACGCTCAGCCCGGTGATGTGTTCGCTCTTCCTGCGTCCCGAGGGCGCCGAGCGCAAACCCCGCTTCTTCCGCCTCATCAACCTGGGGCTGGCCCGCGGCAACAACCTCTACGGGCGGATGATTGGCCGCTCGCTGACCCGTTCGCGGCGGATGTTCGCCGCCTTCGGCGTCGTGCTCATCGGCATCTGGCTCATGAACCGGCTGGTTCCCCAGAGCTTCATGCCCCAGGAGGACCAGGGATACTTCACCGTCGAACTGGAGCTGCCCGAGTCGGCGACCATCGAGCGTACGCGCGAGGTGACCGACCGTGCGATGGCCTACCTGATGGAGGACCCCGACGTGAAGTACGTGCTCAACGTCACCGGTTCGAGCCCCCGCGTGGGTACGAGCCAGGCGCGCAGCCAGCTGACTGTGATTCTCAAGGACTGGAACGAGCGCGAGACGGAGGACGTGAGCGAGGTGATGGAGCGCGTGCGCGAGGAGTTCTCGAGCTATCCCGAAAGCAAGGTCTACCTGTCGCGTCCGCCGGTGATTCCGGGCCTCGGAGCGTCGGGTGGTTTCGAGATGGTGCTCGAGGCGCGTGCCGATGCCGGTTATGCCGACCTGCAGCGGGCCGTCGATACGCTGATGTACTATGCCGAGCGGCGTCCCGAGCTGACGGGTCTCGCCTCGTCGATGCAGAACGACATCCCGCAGCTCTATTTCGACGTCGACCGCGACAAGGCGCAGATGCTCGGCGTGCCGATGTCGGACATCTTCTCGACGATGAAGGCCTTCACGGGCTCCATCTACGTCAACGACTTCAACATGTTCAACCGCATCTACCGCGTCTACATCCAGGCCGAGGCGCCCTACCGTGCGCAGCGCGACAACCTGAACCTCTTCTTCGTGCGGGCCTCGGGCGGTGAGATGGTGCCCGTCACGGCGCTCGGTACGACCCACTACACGACGGGTGCCGGCACCATCAAGCGCTTCAACATGTTCACCTCGGCGGTCATCTCGGGCGAGGCGGCCCATGGCTACAGCTCGGGTCAGGCGATGGACATCCTGCAGCGCATCGTGCGCGAGCACCTGCCCGAGAACATCGGCGTCGAGTGGAGCGGCCTCTCCTATCAGGAGAAGCACGAGGGCGGACAGACCGGTACGGTGCTGGCGCTGGCCTTCCTCTTCGTCTTCCTCTTCCTTGCGGCGCAGTACGAGAGCTGGTCGGTGCCCGTGGCGGTGATTCTCTCGCTGCCGGTGGCCGGTATCGGCGCCTATCTGGGCATCTGGCTCTGCGGGCTGGAGAACAACATCTACTTCCAGATTGGACTGGTGATGCTCGTCGGTCTGGTGGCCAAGAACGCCATCCTGATTGTCGAGTTCGCCAAGGAGGAGGTCGAGAAGGGCCGCGACGTGGTCTCGGCGGCACTCACGGCGGCGCGGCTGCGTTTCCGCCCCATCGTGATGACTTCGCTGGCCTTCATCCTGGGTCTGCTGCCGCTGGTCTTCGCCTCGGGTCCCGGTTCGGCGAGCCGCCAGGGTATCGGTACGGGTGTCTTCTTCGGCATGCTGGTGGCCATTACGGTGGGCATCGTCTACGTCCCCTTCTTCTTCGTCTGGATTTACCGGATTAAAGCCAAACTGAAAAAATGAAACGACTTGCAATACTGTGCTCGCTGCTCACGGCTCTTGCCGCCGCCTCCTGCTCGGCGGTAAGGGAGTGCAAGAGCCCCGAGCTGAACCTCCCGGCGACGATTGCCGAGGGGTATGCCGACTCGCTCACGGTGGCCGACATGGCGTGGTGGGAGTTCTACGGCGACCCGGCCCTGCGACGCATCATCGAGCGTACGCTCGAGAACAACAAGGACATGCTCGCCGCCGCCGCCCGCGTCGAGCAGTTCCGTCAGCTCTACCGCGTGAAGAAGGCCGAGCGGCTGCCCTCCGTCAGCGCGCCGGTCTACGCCAACCGCGAGACGAACGAATATTACGGCCGGCCCTTCAACAACGACCCCGAAATCGGAGTGAAGGCCTCGGTGAGCTGGGAGCTCGACATGTGGGGCAACCTGCGCTGGGCCAAGCGCAAGGGCGGAGCCGAATACATGGCTTCGGTCGAGGACGAGCGGGCGATGCGCATGACGCTCGTGGCCGAGGTCGCATCGGCCTACTTCAACCTGGTGGCGCTCGACAACGAGCTTGCCATCGTGCGGCAGACGCTCCGCACCCGCAGCGAGGGGGTCAAGCAGGCGAAGCTGCGTTTCGAGGGCGGTCTGACCTCGGAGACGGTCTTCCAACAGGCCAAGGTGGAGTACGCCTCGACGGCGTCGCTCATCCCGGACCTGGAGCGCCGCATCGAAATCACCGAGAACAGCATCTCGCTGCTCATGGGCGAATATCCCGACTGGGAGGTGGTCCGCAGCGGTATGGATACCGAGGTGGTGCTCTCCGATACGATTCCGGTGGGGCTTCCCTCGGAGCTGCTCAAGCGGCGTCCCGACGTGCGCTCTTCGGAGCAGGAGCTGCGTGCGGCGATGGCTGCCGTGGGCGTGGCCTATGCCGACCGCTTCCCGCGGCTGATGCTGACCCTCACGGGCGGTGTCGAGGACGGATACTTCGAACACCTCTTCGAGGCCCCCTTCACCTATATGGCGGCATCGCTCTCGGCGCCGTTGTTCGCCTTCGGGCGCAAGAAGGCGCGCTACCGTGCGGCGGTGGCGGCCTACGACCAGGCGCGGCTGGGCTATGAAAAGAAGGTGCTCGAGGTCTTCAAGGAGGTGAGCGACGCGGTGGTGACCTACCGCAGCGTCCGCAGCTCGGCGACGCTGAAGGCCAACCTGCGCGACGCGGCCCGCAAGTACGTCGACCTGGCGCAGCTGCAGTACCGTGCCGGCAGCATCAACTACCTCGACGTGCTCGACGCCCAGCGCCGTTATTTCGACGCGCAGATTGGCGTGAGCAACGCCGTGCGCGACGAGCACCTGGCGCTGGTGAGCCTCTACAAGGCGCTCGGCGGCGGATGGACCACCCCCGAGGAGGAGGCTGCCGATGAGCCCTCGGGCGAGGCCTCCGGGCAGAAGTGATGCGCCCCCTGCGGCAGGATGCAAAAAGCGGGAGTTTCGGACCTGGTCCGAAACTCCCGCTTCGCTTTTTGTGCCTTCCGGCCGCCTTTTCCGGACCGGCTGCTTTCCGGCGCGGCCGCTTTCCCGAGCCGGCTCTTCCCGGTTTCAGCCGCCTTGCCCGGGGGCGGCTGCCTTCCGGCGCAGCCTTTTCCCGCGGCCGTTACCGGCCGGCGGCGAACTCCTTGAGCAGGGCGATTTCCGCCGCCCAGCGCTCTTCGTTGGGCGTCTCGAGGATGAGCGGGATGCCGTCGAAACGGGCATCCTCGGCGATGTAGCGGAAGCAGGCGATGCCCAGCGTCCCCTCGCCCAACGACGAGTGGCGGTCGACGCGGCTCTCCAGCGGCTTCATCGCGTCGTTCAGGTGCATCCCCTTCAGATAGCGGAATCCCACCACGCGCTCCAACTCGGCGAAGGTCTGTTCGCATGCCTCCGGCGTGCGGAGGTCATATCCCGCGGCGAAGGCATGGCAGGTGTCGATGCAGACTCCCACGCGCGACTTGTCCTCGACGCGGTCGATGATGTAGGCCAGGTGTTCGAAACGGTAGCCCAGGTTGGAACCCTGTCCGGCCGTGTTCTCGATGACGGCCGTCACCCCCTGCGTGCGGTCGAGCGCCATGTTGATGGACTCGGCAATCAGGTCGAGGCTCTGCTCCTCGGTCACCTTGCGCAGGTGGCTTCCGGGGTGGAAGTTGAGGCGGTCTAGCCCCAGCTGCTCGCAGCGGCGCATCTCGTCGAAGAAGGCCTCGCGCGACTTCTCGAGTCCCTCGCGCTCGGGATGGCCCAGGTTGATGAGGTAGGAGTCGTGGGGCAGAATCTGCGCCGGGGTGTAGCCCAGTTCGGCACAGGCATCGCGGAATGCGGCAATCTCGCCGGCGGTCAGGGGCTTGGCCATCCACTGGCGCTGGTTCTTCGTGAAGAGGGCAAAGGCCGTGGCGCCGATGCGGTGCGCATTGCGGGGGGCGTTCTCCAGCCCGCCCGATGCGCTGACGTGAGCTCCGAAGTATTTCATGGTCGTCTTTTCGGGTGATTATTGGAACAAAGTTAATGTATTTGCAAATAAATTCCTAAATTTGTAACCTAAAGTTGTACTTAACTCATTCATTATGAAATACATTGCTCCGTTGCTGCTGCTTCTGGCCCTCTGCGCGGCCCGGCCGTGCGCGGCCCAGATATCAATCGACGAGGTGAATGCCGAGGAGGAGACGGTCTCGTTCCGCGACAAGCTCAAGTCGACGGCCGTCGATGTCGATTACTTCAACCGGGCGAAATACCGTGCCGAGCGGGCCGCCATCCGCAAGGAGCGCAACTACCTCGAAATCGGTTCGAGCCTGCAGGGTACCCTCTCGTCGTACAACGACCCGTGGATTGCCGTCTCGGGCGGTGACAACTCCATTGCGCTGATGGCGACGCTCTACCTGCGCCACACCTTCACCAAGAACCTCTTCTCCATCTCGACGACCGTCGACGCCATGTTCGGCTACAACCGGATGAAGGTCGAGACGACGGGGGCCGACGGCTCCACGTCGAGCAGCGGCGTATGGTTCAAGAACCAGGATGAGTTCGCCATCTCGGTGGCCCCCTCGTTCAAGATGGCGAAAAACTGGTCCTACGGTTCGATTTTCAAGTTCCGCAGCCAGTTTGCCAACGGCTACCGGTCGCGTACGCAGCAGACCTCGAGCGACCTGAAGAGCACCTTCATGTCGCCGGGCTACCTCGACATCTCGTTCGGTATTACCTACAAGAGCCCTCAGCCCAAGTTCCCCATCTCGGTCAACCTCTCGCCGCTGGCCATGAGCGCCGTCTTCGTCGAGAATGCCGCCATCCGCCGCAATCAGGTGACCGACGACAACAAGCAGGGATGGGAGGCCTACGGTCTGGCCTACATCGACAAGACGTCGAAGTACGAGGGCGGCTCCTCCATCCAGCTCGACTTCGACCGCACGTTCGGCCGCAACGGTTTCCTGCGCTACCGCACGACGCTCTTCTCGTTCTACGGCTGGATTTCCGACATCGGCGCGAAGAACAAAATCAGCGACTACTCGGAGTGGAAGGTGGCTTACGACCGCTGGAACAACGACGAGACCTATCCCGGCTACAAGGACCCGAAATACAAGCCCGTGCTTCCGGTCCATCCGACCGTGCGCTGGGAAAATACGATTGAAATCAAGGCAACAAAATTCATCGCCACCACGTTGTCTTTCCAGCTCTACTACAACCGCGCGCAGAACGTCGACGTGCAGACGCAGACGCTGCTGAGCGTCGGCCTGAGCTATACGTTCAAGAACAAGTAATTCCGCCAAACAAGAGTCGGGGCGCGCCCGCGGCACGGCCGTTCGGGCGAAGCCTCGCTGCAAAGAACTATGTACAGAAATTCGAAACGCACCGTGATTTTCCCGCTGCTGCTGGCCGCGGGGGTGGTGCTCGGACTGCTCATGGGGCAGTTCATGGGCCGCAACAGCGTCGAGGCCCGTCTGAAGGGGGTGCTGAGCCACATGGCCTTCCCCAACAACAAGCTCACCTATACGCTCTCGCTCATCGAGAACCAGTATGTCGACTCCATCTCGATGGATTCGCTCGCGGAGCATGTCATACCGCTGCTCGTGCGCGAACTGGACCCCCATTCGGTCTACATCCCCGCATCGGAGATGCAGGCACTCAACGAGCCGCTCGAGGGTGAATTCGACGGCATCGGCGTGGTCTTCAACATGGCCACCGATACGGTCATCGTGCTCAACGTCATCCCTCACGGCCCGAGCGACAAGGCCGGCGTGAGGGCCGGGGACCGCATCATCGAAATCGGCGACTCGCTCGTCGCCGGACGCGGCATCCCGCAGTACGAGGTGGTCCGCATGCTGCGCGGGCCGCGCGGCACGAAGGTGCGGCTGGGGCTGGGCCGGCAGGGTATTTCGGGGCTGGTCGATGTCGAGGTCGTGCGTGACGTGATTCCCATCCGGAGCGTCGAGTCGGCCTTCCGCATCGCCGACGATATCGGCTACGTCCGTCTGGGTCAGTTCGCCCGGACGACCCACGAGGAGCTGGTGCGGGCGCTCGATACGCTGCGTGGCCAGGGTGTCCGCAAGCTGATTTTCGACCTGCGCGGCAATTCGGGCGGATACCTCGACCAGGCGATTCTGGTGGCCAACGAGTTCCTCCACGAGGGGCAGCTGATTGTCTATACGGAGGACCGCCACCACGAGCAGCTGCGCGAATATGCCGACGGCACGGGTCGGGCCCAGGATATGGAGGTTGCCGTGCTCATCGACGAGGGGAGTGCCTCGTCGAGCGAGATTCTGGCCGGAGCGCTCCAGGACAACGACCGCGGTACCATCCTCGGGCGCCGCTCCTTCGGCAAGGGGCTGGTTCAGCGGCAGATTCCCTACAGCGACGGCTCGGCGCTGCGCCTTACCACGGCGCGCTACTACACGCCGACCGGCCGCTCCATCCAGAAGCCCTACACCATCGGCGACGAGGAGGATTACGAGGCCGACCTGTGGCGCCGTTACGAGAACAACGAGTTCTTCACGGCCGACAGCATCCACTTCGCCGACTCGCTCAAGCGCATCACCCCGGGCGGCAAGGTGGTCTATGGCGGTGGCGGCATCATGCCCGACATCTTCATCCCGGCCGACACGACCGAGGTGACGCCCTACTACATCGAGGTGGCAGGCCGCAATATCCTCTACCGCTATACGATTGAGTATGCCGACCGCTACCGCGATGCGCTCAACGCCGTGCGGAGCGTCGAAGAGCTCGGTGCGCTGCTCGACTCGGACCGCACGCTGGTCGAGGATTTCGTGCGCTATGCGGCCCGCAAGGGGGTTGCTCCGCGCCGCAGCGACATCGCCCGTTCGCGACGGCTCATCGAGGCGCAGCTGAGGGCCTATATCGGCCGCAATACGGCGCTCGAGGACGACGGCTTCTATGCCAACATCTACCCGGTCGACAACGTCATCATGGCCGCCATCGGTCTGCTCGGCGATTCGGTGCGGCAGCCCGGCGCGGTGGCCCCCGCGCAGCCGGCCGACGGCTCCCCTCGGGCGGAGGATTGACCTGCGGCCGGTCGGGTGCCGGTCCGGTGTCGGTCGGGTACAGGCCTGGGGCTCCGGCTCCCGAACCAGTCGGGCTTCAAAACCTGCAGGACCTCAAGACCTGCGGTTTTCAGAACCTGCGGATTTCAGCGCCTCCGGTAGACCACGTCGAGTCCTGCGGGCCGGGTTTCGGGCAAAGCATGCGAGAGCGGCATCTTCCCCCGCAGGGAAGATGCCGCTCTCGTTTTCATTCCGGTGCAATTCCCGGCCTATTCCGATGTATATTCCGGAACTCCGGCTTATTCGGCTTATTCCGGCTTATTCCGGCGTATTCGGCCGTATTCCGGCTCGTCCGGGCTCATTCCGGGATTCCGGTGTTCCGGTTGCAATTCGGTGTATCTCGGCCGCAATTCGGCGTATTCCGGTCGTATTCCGGCTGCGAGCGCCGTCTGCTTCAGCCGGCTCAGAAGAACTTCACCGGACGGCCCTCGATGGCCGAGAGCAGGTTGTTGGCCGCCGACGAGGCTCCGATGCGAAAGAGGTCGGTCGTCAGCCACTCCTTGCCGAGAATCTCCTCGACAATCGTGTAGTAGAGCACGGCGTCCTCGGGCGTGCGGACGCCTCCGGCTGCCTTGAATCCGACCTTGCGGCCCGTGCGGGCGTAGTAGTCGCGGATGGCCTCGCACATCACGACCGCCGCCTCGGGCGTGGCCGCCACGTCGATTTTACCCGTCGAGGTCTTGACGAAGTCGGCACCGGCGAACATCGAGAGCAGCGATGCCCGGCGAATCAGCTCGGGGGTCTTGAGCGCTCCCGACTCGATGATGACCTTCAGCACGATGTCGCTGTCCATCTCCTTGCGGATGACCTCCACCTCGTTGGCCGCTTCGTCGTATTCGCCCGTGAGCATGCGCCCCACGTTGAGCACGATGTCAATCTCGTCGGCTCCGTTCTCGATGGCCATCGCCACCTCGAGCGCCTTGACCTCCAGATAGGTCTGCGAGGCGGGGAATCCGCCCGCAACGCTGGTGATGCGCATCGGCGTGCCGTCGACCGCCACACCGACCGTCTCGACGAACGAGGGGTAGATGCAGATGGAGGCGACGTTGGGAATGTCGGGGAACTGCTTGCTGAACTCCACCGTCTTACGGGCAAACTCCGTTACGGAGGTCACCGAGTCGTTGCACGACAGGGTGGTGAGGTCGATGGCCGAGTAGCAGAACTTGTAGACCTCGGTCGTGGCATTGCGCGGGGTGAGTGCCTTGATGCGGGCTACCTCTTCGGCGACCTGAGCCTCGCTCTTCGCCGGGGCGTATTCGTTCAAATGATTGGCGTATTCCATAGGTTCAAAAGCTGTTTTTATTCAACGTCAGGCAAATTTGCGGCGGAGATGCGTCACTCCGGAGTTTTGCCGGGAATCTCCCTTTACAAAAATAGGAAAATAAATCGACACGCTCTGCACTTCGTGGGCGGAATATTTTCATCGGAGGCCATCTCTTCTCTTTTTTTGCGCGGAACGGGCTTTTTTTGCCCCGATTCGGCCCCGTGCGGCCATTCGGCCCGTTCCGGCCGGGCGTTGTTGTCTCCGTGTCGGGCGTTGTTGTCTCCGTGTCGGGCGATGTTGTCGCCGCGCCGGGCGACGGCTCCGCGTGTCTGCCTCCGGTCGAAACATACTCCGGTCGAAAAAAAGTCCGGAAGCCATCGGCCTCCGGACTCTTCTTTGGGTTATCTGTTGCGAATTACTTCGCCAGAGCCTTCAGGTTGACATCCTTGGCAGCCTTGTCGGCGAGCTTCGGATTCTTCGAGATGGCGCTCTTGAGCTGAGCCTCGGCGGTGGTCAGGTCACCCTCCTTGGCAGCAATCACGGCACGCAGATAGTCAGCCTCGGCCGAGTTGTCCTTGGCAATCGACTTCTTGGCACCGGCCAGGTCGTTGTTCATCACCTGAGCGATGGCGGCGTTGTAGCCCTCGAGACCCTTGACAGCGTTCTTGTAGTCGCCCTGAGCGGCAGCCATGGCGGCCTTCGACTCGGCGTCGGCAGCCTGAGCGTACTTCTTGGCCTCGGCCGTGTTGCCGTTCGACAGGTTGGCCAGCATCAGGTTCTTGTTCAGCTCGGGAGTGGTGTTACCCAGCTGAGCAGCCTTGCTGAACGACTTCAGAGCAGCCTCCTTCTCACCGGCCTTCTCCTGAGCGATACCCAGGTTGTTGTAGGCGCGGGCGTCGTTGTAGGTCTTGGCGGTGTACTCCAGAACGGCAATCTGTACGTTTACATCGTCGGTCAGCGACTCGGCAACGTAGAGCAGCTCCTCGTTGGTGAGCTGGTCGTACTGCTTGTTGTTGACGAAGGCCATGATTTCGGCATCGGTCTTGCCCTGGATGTCCGACGTGTTGATAATCTGCGAGCGACGGAGCTCGGGCAGCACTTCGGTCTTCAGCTCGTTGAATACCGACGAGAGGTTCTTAATCTGAGCCTCGCGCTCGGCGGGCGAGTTGTACATCTTCAGCACCTGGAGAATGAGGTCCTTGTCCTTGATGTTCGACTTCTCGACCAGCTCCTTGAAGCCGTCCCAGTCCTCACCGTAGGCGGCGGCGTCCACATCCAGACCCGAATCCTTCAGCAGCTTGGCCACAACCTTCTTACCCGACTCGCTGCGGGCCTGCGAGAGCTTGTCGTTGAACTTCACCGGACCGTCAGGCGAAGCATAACCCTTCACGGCGATGCTCTGCGAGATGCGGTCGTTGCCCAGCTGCTCGTCCACGTTGGCCTTGAAAGCCTCGAGGTTGGCGTTCTTCTCGTTCTTCTTCGTCACGCGCGACGAGTTGATGGCGTAGAGCAGGTCGGTCTTGTCGACAACGGTGGTCACCTTCTTGTAGTTGTTGGCCATCGGAGCCATCAGGTCCGAATACTTGATGTCCTGCTGCAGCGTGTTCACACCGTAGGCAACCGTCAGACCGAACTCCTGAGCCAGAGCGGCCTTGGCGGCCTCGTCGTCACCGGCCAGCACGGCAGCCTGCTCCTTGGTGGGCAGCGCGCCGTTGTTCAGGTTCACCAGCGTGAACTCCTTGCACTTGCCCTTCGGGCACTTGATTTCGGCACGCAGCTGGAGCATGCTCTGAGCCATACGTGCGTCGTAGGGGAACTCCACGTGCAGCGTGTAGTCGCCGCCGTTCTTCTTGTCAACGACCGTGTAGTTGTCGTCAACCTTCGAACCCTGGAAGTATTTGGTGGTGCCGGCAACCTCGCCGCCCTCGAATACGAGCACGGGCGTTACCTTCAGCACGGCCTTGGCGTTGAAGTACTCGACGGGGAACGTCACATTGACGTCGGCGGCAACGACGCCGTTGTTGAGGGCCAGAATCTCGGGCGTGCAGGTCACGTTGACCTCGTCCTGATGCTTGGCCATCTTCTTGAAGCAGTTACAGCTCGAGAACGCCAGCGAGGCGGCGACGAGCACAACGCTCAATTTAAACAGATTTTTCATAGCGAACTAAAGATTAATGTTTAATGTTTTTTCGTTCTTGCTTGCCGGTCGTTTCCGGCCGGAGGGTACCCAAATCGGTCTTTCTCCGGCCGGTAACAACGCAAATATAGGAAACTCCGGTTAATTGTGCAATATTTCGCCAAATTTTTCGGCGAATGTTTTTCCGCGTCGGACACCCCTCTGCGGAGCCTCCGGAAATCCCTCTTTGTCTCGGCCCCGTCAGTCGCGCTTGTCCTCCTGACGGCGTTCGCGGTGGCCGCGGCGCTCGCCGCGCTCCTCGCGGGGACGGCGTTCGCGCTCAACCCAGCCTTCGGGCTTGGGCAGCAGCGCCTTGCGCGAAAGTTTCAGCTTGCCCGTCTTGGGGTCGATGCCGATGAGCTTCACGTCGATTTCGTCGCCCTCCTTCAGACCCGTCTCGTCCATCGTCTCGAAGCGCTTGTAGTCGATTTCCGAGATGTGGAGCAGCGCATCCTTACCCGGCATGATTTCGACGAAGGCGCCGAAGGCGACAATCGAACGAATCTTGCCGTGGTAGGTCTCGCCCACCTCCGGAATGGCTACGATGGTCTTGATGCGGGCCAGAGCGCCGTCCAGCGCGGCCTTGTCCTGGCCGAAGATGTCGACGATACCCTTGTTCTCGACTTCGGTGATGGTGATGGTCGTGCCGGTGGTCTTCTGGATATCCTGGATAACCTTTCCGCCCGGGCCGATGACGGCGCCAATCATATCCTGCGGGATGGTAATCTGGACGATGCGCGGTACGAACGGACGGTAGTCGGCGCGCGGCTCGGCGATGCACTCCGTCAGCTTGTCGAGGATGTAGAGACGACCTACGCGGGCCTGCTCCAGAGCCTTGGCCAGCACCTCGTACGAGAGGCCGTCGACCTTGATGTCCATCTGCGTGGCGGTGATACCGTCGCGCGTACCCGTTACCTTGAAGTCCATGTCGCCCAGGTGGTCCTCATCGCCCAGGATGTCCGACAGCACGGCCCAGCGGCCCGTTGCCGAGTCGGAAATCAGACCCATGGCGATACCCGATACCGGCTTCTTGAGCTTCACGCCGGCATCCATCAGCGCCAGCGTGCCGGCGCAGACCGTAGCCATCGACGACGAACCGTTCGACTCGAGGATGTCCGACACGACGCGTACGGCATAGGGGTTCTCCTCGCCGACGGGAACCATCGGCTTGAGGGCGCGCCATGCGAGGTGGCCGTGGCCGATTTCGCGGCGGCTCAGACCGCGGGCGGCCTTCGCTTCGCCCGTCGAGAAGGGCGGGAAGTTGTAGTGGAGCACGAACTGCTCGGTGCCCTGGACGAGCACCTCGTCCTTGACCTTCTCGTCGAGCTTCGTACCCAGCGTGACGGTCGAGAGCGACTGCGTCTCGCCGCGGGTGAAGATGGCCGAACCGTGGGCGGCGGGCAGATAGCCCACTTCGCACCAGATGGGGCGGATTTCATCCGTACGACGGCCGTCGAGGCGCTTGCCCTCGTCGAGAATCATGTTGCGCATGGCCTTCTTCTGGACGTCGTCGTGGAAATACTTGTGGATGAGCGGGGCCTTCTCGGCGAGCTCCTCCTCCGTATAGCGTGCGGCGAACTCGGCCTCCAGGGCGTTGAACGCATCCTCGCGCTCGTGCTTCATCGTGCCGCTGGTGGCGATGGCGTAGGCCTTGTCGTAGAGCTCGCTGATGATGGTCTGGCGCAGCTCCTCGTCGTTGACCTCATGGCAGTAGGTGCGCTTGACATCCTTGCCCAGCTCCTTCGAAAGCTCAATCTGTACGGCGCAGTGCTTCTTGATTTCCTCGTGCGCGAACTTGATGGCGCCGAGCATCACCTTCTCGGAAACCTCCTTCATCTCGCCCTCGACCATCAGGATGTTGTCGATGGTACCGCCGACCATGATGTCGAGGTCGGCTTCGGGCATCTGCGAGAAGGTGGGGTTGATGACGTACTGGCCGCCGATGCGGGCCACGCGTACCTCCGAGATGGGGCCGCCGAAGGGGATGTCCGACACGGCGAGTGCGGCCGAAGCGGCCAGACCGGCCAGTGCGTCGGGCTGAATATCCTTGTCCGCCGAGATGAGGTTCACCGTCACGTAGACCTCGGCGTGGTAATCCGAGGGGAAGAGCGGGCGGAGGGCACGGTCAATCAGACGGGCAACGAGAATCTCGCTGTCGTTGGCCTTGCCTTCGCGCTTCATGAAACCTCCGGGGTAGCGACCCGCGGCGGCGTATTTCTCCTTGTACTCCACCTGAAGCGGCATGAAGTCGGTGTCGGGTTTTGCGTCCTTGGCGGCAACGACCGTGGCCAGGAGCATCGTGTCTCCCTGCTTCACCACGACGGAGCCGTCGGCCTGTTTGGCCAGTTTGCCCGTTTCAATCTCAATCTGGCGACCGTCGGCCAGCGTGATGATTTTGCGGACTGCGTTGTACAGCTTCTTTTCTTCCATAAAAATATCCAATAGATGTTTCGAATTGTCTTAACAAAATGAAGGCAATCCCGCATCGGGGAATTGCCCTCATTTGGTTCCTCGCGACTACTTGCGGAGGTTGAGCGTCTTCACGATGGCGCGATAGCGCTCGATGTCCACCTCCTTGAGGTACTCCAGCAGCTGGCGGCGCTTACCTACCAGACGCAGCAGAGCGCGCTGCGTGCCGAAGTCGTGCTTGTTGTTCTTGAGGTGCTCAGTAAGGTGGCTGATACGGTACGAAAACAGGGCGATTTGGCTCTCGGGAGAACCCGTGTCCTTGTTAGACTTGCCGTACTGACCGAAAAGCTCTTGCTTTTTCTCAGCTGTTAAATAAGCCATTTTGATAAAAGTTTATTTAGTTCCACTCTACGACGCATCCCCCTTACCGTGGATAACGCCAGAGCGTTCGGCAAAGGTACGAATATAATTGACAATTAAGAACTAAAAATCGAAAATTATTGCTTCGCCGCTGCTTTTTGCGCCCCGGAGGAGCGAGATATGACGGAAAATATTATTTTTGCCATTAAAATGACCGATGTTATGCTGAAACTGCAGACCCGCCTGACCGTGGTCGTGCTCCTTTTTCTGGGTGCCTTCTGGGCCGGAGGATGCTCCTCCGGCGCGCGTTACGTGACTGTCGACGGGGCGATGCTCGGGACGACGATGCATGTGGTCGCCGACCTGCGCGGCCACTCCGCACAGGAGCTCTACCGCGCCGCGATGCGGCTCGATGCCGAGGCCAAGGCCTCGATGTCGATTTTCGATTCGACCTCGCTGCTGAGCCGCCTGAACCGCAACCTCACCGATTCGGTCGACCGCCACATCGCCTTCAACCTGGCGCTGGCCGACAGCATCGGCCGTCTGAGCGGCGGCCGCTACGACGTGACGGTCAAGCCGCTGGTCGAGGCGTGGGGTTTCGCCGGCCGCGAGCGGACGCGCCATCCGAACCTCGATTCGCTGCTCGAATTCGTCGGCCGCGAGAAGGTGCGCATCGACGGCGGGCGGCTCGTCAAGAGCGACCCCCGCGTGCAGCTCGATTTCAACTCGGTGGCCAAGGGCTATACGGTCGACCTGCTGGCGCGGCTGGTCGAGGAGCTCGGCGCGCGGAACTACATCGTCGACATCGGCGGTGAGGTGCACTGCCGCGGCGTTAACCGCGAGGGCAACCCCTGGCGCATCGGCATCGAAACCCCCTTCGACGGCAACATGTCCAACGGGGAGTACCTCCAGAAGCGGCTCTGCATGACCTCCGGCGGACTGGCCACTTCGGGCAACTACCGCCGCTTCTATCGGGCCGAGGACGGCTCGAAGGTGGCCCATACGCTCGACCCCCGTACGGGTCGCAGCGTCGTTTCGCGGCTGCTTTCGGCTTCGGTCGTCGCCCCGACCTGCGCCGAGGCCGACGCTCTGGGGACGATGTTCATGGCTCTGGGGGCCGACGATGCGCTGCGCATGGCCGACTCGCTGCCCGGGCTGAAGGCCTACTTCATCCTTGCGGGCCAGGGCGATGAATACGAGGAGTATGCCACCCCGGCCATGCGCGAGCTAATCATGGAATAGAGTGTTACCGATGAAGAAAGCGATTTTTCTCTATAACCCGCAGTCCGGCAAGGGACGCACCGACCGCAAGGTCGAGGACATCTGCGAGGTGTTCACCTCCTGCGGATACGACATCGAGCCGCTGCAGATTGATTTCGACGCCAACCCCTTCGACGGCCGCGAGCAGGTCGAACTGGCCGTGGTGGCCGGGGGCGACGGAACCATCAACTTTGCCGTGAACTCGATGAAACGCAAGGGGTTGGACATTGCGCTGGGAGTCATCCCGGCCGGTACGGCCAACGACTTTGCGGGGGCGCTCGGCATGTCGAAGAATCCGCTCGAGGCGGCGCGGCAGATTGCCACGGGAGTCGAGGAGCGGGTCGACTGCGGACGGGTCAACGGGCTCTATTTCGTCAACGTCTTCAGCTTCGGCATCTTCACGACCACCTCGCAGCGTACGCCCGACGAGCGGAAGCACCGCATCGGCAAGCTGGCCTACCTCATCGAGGGCATCAAGGAGTTCCGCGCGATGCATGCCGTTCCGCTGCGTGTGACGGCCGACGGCGAGGAGTTCGATTTCAACTCGCTCATGGTGCTGGTCTTCAACGGCGAGACGGCCGGCGGATTCCCGCTGGCGCGCCGCGCCTCCATCAAGGACGGCATGTTCGACTGCGTGCTGCTCGAGAAGCGCAATCCGCTGCTGTCGACCCTCTCGATGGGACGCTACCTGCTGGGCGGCAATCCCCGCGAGGTGCGTCTGGTTCGGGCGCAGTGCATCGAAATCACCTCGCCGGTCAACGAGCCGACCGACGTCGACGGGCAGCCCGGAGCCGACTTTCCGCTGCACATCGAGTGCCTTCCGGGCGAGTTGCGGGTCATCTGCCAGCCCTGACGGGCGGCGGTTCCGGCGGTTGCGGCGGCCGGGCCGGTCGAGGCAAAGGGCGGTGCGGGGCGTTCCGCGCCGCGAAGCCGCAGGTTGGGTAAAACATCGGGTTGGAGCGGCGGCCTTCGGGCTCCGGATGCGGAGCGGCGGGCGGACCGCGTTGTGGAACGAACGGAAGAGTGACTATCTAAAACAACGATTATGGCGGAGCGTGTCAGAGCGGCCAAGGCCGCAGCGAGTGCAGGACGGGAGAATCTCCACAAGGTTTCGATTTCGCGCATCAAGAAGGAGATGAGCGACGTATTCTATCTGTCGGACGATTTGGTCATCACGGCACTCGACCCCCAAAGCAACACCACGAGCAACTATCCGGCATCCATCGACGGTTTCTCGGCCATCATCATGATGAGCGGCGAGGCGACCGTCTCCATCGACATGCAGACCTACCAGGTGCGGCCCAACATGGTGGTGCTCTTCAATCCGGGGAGCATCATCCGCACGGTGAAGTGCTCGTCCAATGCGGCGGCCTACTTCCTGGCCTGCTCCAAGTCGTTCGTCAACGAGATACAGATAGACCTGTCGACCTCGCTGCCGGTCTACATGCGTTTCGGCAAGGCCCCCGTGCTGGAGGTTTCGCCCCAGGACGTCGAGGAAATCCGCCAGCTTTTCCAGCTCATCAAGACGATGCTGCGCAGCGACAAGGAGCGTTATCGCCACGAAATCATCCGGACGCTCTTCACCACGGCCTTCTACCTCATCACGGAAATAAACCTGCGCGAGCGTACCGACCCGATGAAGCAGGGGCGCTGCGAGGTGCTCTTCAACCAGTTCATGGCGCTGCTGCAGCAGTACAACAAGCGCGAGCGCAACGTGAGCTTCTATGCGCGTCAGCTCAACATCACGCCCAAGTACCTCTCGTCGGTGGTCAAGGAGGTGAGCGGCAAGACGGCGGCGCGGTGGATTGACGAGTCGGTGATTCTCGAGGCGAAGGCGCTGCTCAAATACTCGGGGCTGAGCATCCAGGAGATTGCCTACCAGCTCAACTTCTCAACGCAGTCCTTCTTCGGCAAGTACTTCAAGCAGCACACCGGTACCTCGCCCTCGCGCTACAAGCGCAAGGGGTGAGCGGCGTCGGACCCGGCGGTGTACGTCGGTTTGGCAGTGCGGCGGTTTGGCAGTGCGGCAGTTTAACAGTGTGGTGTTCGGCGGTGCGGGATGCGCCCGGCTGGAGCCTGAGGCGCGCGGCCGGGGACAAGGATGCGGCCGGTTGAGGAAGGATGCGTCCTGTGGTTTGGTGATGCGCCCGGCTGGAGCCTGAGGCGCGCGGCCGGGGTGCAAGGATGCGGCCGGTTGAGGAAGGATGCGTCCTGTGGTTCGGTGATGCACCCGGCGTACGGCCTCTGTCCGAAGGGTTGTTGTAGCCACGCCTGTCGGTAACGATTAAGCCCGGAGCGGTTTTCCGCTCCGGGCTTTTTCTGTTCCGGCCTGTTCCGGCCTGCTCGGCTCGTTCCTGTATTTCCTGCCCAGCCGGCCCGACCTGTCCCGGTTCCTCCGGCCCGTCCGGTTCCTCCGACCTGCCCGACCTGCCCGGGCTGTCCCAGCCTGCCCGACCTGCCCCGGTTCCTCCGGCCCGTCCGGCCCGACCCGACTGTTCCGATTCCTCCGGCCCGTTCGGTTCGCCCCGGCTGCCCCGATGTCGCATCCGGGTTCACGCCCGGGTCTGCGTCAGATGGACTCCTGGTAGGTATAGATGAGCCAGAGCAGCAGCGCGGCGGCGATGAGCCCCGCCATCAGCGTGAAGAAGAGGAAAATCCACAGCGTCTTGAAAAGGGTCCGCCACCACCCCTGTCGGTAGACCGTCCGCGAGGAGACCAGCATGTAGAGGAAGACCAGCGCAAAGAAGCCCAGCACCACGTTGCCCGAGAACGACAGGTCGCTCTCGGGGTCGAACGAGAAAATCAGCAGGAAGGCCGGCACCGAGACCACAATGAGGAAGAAACTGTTGATGTGGATGGCGTGGACGAAGTGCTGCATGTAGTTCATCCGGCAGCGGCGGTAGCTCCAGGCCAGCAGCAGCGCGAAGAGCGGCAGGAGGAACATCATGTAGAGGGGCGTCCACTTCGAGAGCTGCGCCAGCACGTTGTTGACCATCGTCTGCTGGTTCATCCGCTCCAGACGCTCGCTCTGGCTCTGCGCCTTGCGCCAGTCGTAGACGGGTGTCCGCCCGGGGTCGAAGCCGCGCAGCGCCTCGATGGCGGAGGGCTCCGCCCAGTCGTACGGGTCTTCCTGGGTCTCCGTTCCGAGCTCCAGCTTCAGCTCCGGTCCGAACTCCGCCTCCTGCGTGTCGCTCCCCTCGTCGGGAGCCTCCGTCCCGGCTTCGCCTTCGGCGGCCAGCTGCTCGGTCTGTTCCGCGGCGGAGGTCTGCTCCGCGTCGGCGAGCGCCTGGCGGGCAATCGCGAAGTTGAGGCTGTCCTTCTCGCTGAGCTTCGTGACATAGAGACACGAGTCGAGCAGCATGCGCGGCAGCTCGACGCGGGCGAGCCCGTGGCGCGATTCGAGCGGCGTGATGCGGAGCAGCGTATCGCTGCCGATGCCGTGCACCTCGAGCATCTCGGCCAGCCCGACGCCGTCGTGGATGTAGATGCAGGTGTCGGCTCCTACCCGTCCCGAACGCAGCGCGTCGAACATCTGCTCCGAGAACCGGTACGACCCATACCGCTCCTTGTGCATCTGGGCCTCGGCGCTGCCCGATGCCGCCATGAAGAAGAGGGTGAAGAAAATCACCGAGATGAACATGTAGAGCCGGAAGGGATGGACGTAGGAGTTGATTTTCCCGGCGTTGAACTCCGAGGTCAGGAAGCCCGGGCGGCGGAAGAGTAGCCAGAGCGTCCGCCACACCTTGCTGTCGAACTGGTAGACGTTTTCGAAATACTGCTTGATATACTTCCAGAAGGGTTGCTCGATGTCGAGCGCATACTGTCCGCAGCGGTGGCAGTACATGCCCTGCAGCCGCTCGCCGCAGTTCTTGCAGTGGGTATAGGCCGGGACGGTGTGCTTGCGCAGACGGCGCAGGCGCTGGTATTCGAGCCGGCGGCGGAGCGCGCGGCGACGGCGGCGGTAGCGTTCGCGCATCCGTTCGCGCAGACTCAGCGGCCTTTGGGCCGGGGTGTCAGGGGTGTCGGCGCCGTCACTCGCTGCGGAGGCTTCGTCCGCTGCGTCTGCTTCGTCCGCTGCGTCTGCTTCGTTCGCTTCGTCCGGTGCGGCCTCGCAGTCGGGTGCGCCGAGGTCGGCATCGGCCTCTTTCGCCTCGTTTGTGCCGTTTGCCCGGTCGGGCTGTTGCGGCTGTTGCGGTATCTCCGGTGCGGCTTCCGGAGCCGCGCCGGCAGGGGTATTTTCGGTGAGGGACTCGTCGTTGGGCGTGCGGTCGGCCGCGGCCGACGGTGTGGGCTTGTTGCTCTTCATGAGGCGAGGAGGTTCTGATGCTGTTTTGGTCGATTTTCCCACAAAGATAGCATTTTTTCGGCTGCGCGCGCTGCCCGCGTGGCCCGAATCGGTCACCGGGGTGGAAATTTCCGGCCGGCGGAGGTTTTCCGGCTCCGGCCTACGGAGGTTTCGAATTAAATTCCTATTTTTGTAACGGTTCCGTGCCCGACGGTGCGGGGCCGATATGGTACGAAGTGTTTCGTTACATTTTCTTTCACACTCAAACTTAGCAACTTTGATTAACAGGAAGAGATGTAGCCGGATGCTCCGTGAATGCTTGTATTGTACCCGTGCCTTTTTGGCGCGCCGTGTGCAATACACATTTCGCGTGGGCTGTTCGTGTTGCTTGTTTCTGTTAAGGGTAGCTAAGGCCTGAGTGTGGGATAAGTCAATGCGGCAACCCACGTTTTTTATGGTCTTCGATTACGACTATACGGGGAATCGTTCCCTGCTCGACCGTCCGACGGTCGCCTTTTTCGCCTCGCGCGAGGTATCTCCATCCCTTCGTGAACGGGCCCTCCGCTGGGCCGAGGCCTGCTGCCGCAGCGACCGTGTGGTGTTGAGCGGCTTTCAGTCGCCGCTCGAAAAGGAGCTCTTCCGGCTGCTGCTTCGTGCGCGCCACCCGCTTGTCTGGGGGCTGGGCCGGAGGCTTTACAGCCGCTACGAGCCTGAGGTCGAGGCGGCGCTTGCCGAGGGGCGCATGTTGATTTTCGCCGTGCGCAACGCCTCCCGGACGGGGTGGCAGACGGCGCAGACGCGCAACTGCGTGCTGGCCTCGCTGGCCGACGAGGAGGTCTACGTCATCAACGAGCAGGGGCGCCGCAGCTCGCTCGGGGTGCTCAGCCGCCTTGCCGCCCCGACGAAGCGGGTCGAGGTGCTGGAGTGAGCGGCAGAGGGGGGGGGAACGGCAAAGGGAGAACGGCCGGGTGAGCGGTCGCTCTCCGTACGGTATCGGGGCGCGGGGAACGGACCTCTGTCGGTGCGGTGCACGCGGCTCGGCCGGATGGGGCGGAGCGGTTGCCGAAGGCGGCGTGCGGCCGTGCAGCGCAGAGCGTACAAACAAAGGCGGGACATTCCCAATGGAATGTCCCGCCTTTGTTTCATCTGTTGCAGAGATTGGCCCCGGCGATTTCCGCCCCGGAAGGCGTTTTTTCGGTTTCCGAACCCGGTTTTCTCGGTTCTGTCCCGGTTTTCCCGGTTCAGCCCTGAACGTTCGGTTGCTCCCGGTTTCCCCGGTTTTCCCGGGTCGGCCCTGAATGTTGCTTCGGTTGCTCCCGGCTTTTCCGGTTTCCCCGGTTCAGCCTTGAACGTTCGGTTGCTCCCGGCTTCTCCGGTTTTCCCGGGTCGGCCCCCCGGTTCCTCTCCCCGCCCCGGCGTTAGGCGCGCTTGCGGGCGGCCTTGGCGGCTACGGCCTTGTCCAACTCGATGATGAAGTCCGAGAGGACGTTCATGTAGTTGATGAAGGCATCGTAGGCAGAGTCGTAGGGGTTGAAGTAGGAGTGAACGTCGCCGTCCGACAGCCACTTCGTCGCCATGTAGTAGAAGTGGTCCGAGGTCTGCATGAAGCTCCAGACATAGTCGAAGTCGGGATTCTTCAGCGCCGTGACCTTCTCCTTCTGGGCATAGAGCTTCGAGAAGGCCTCGTTCTGCAGCTCGTTGCCGAGCCATGCCGTCACGTCACGCTCCTCGTCGGCCCACGACATCACGTGCGGGCAGTGGAGCACCGAAACGGGCTGGTACTTCTTGGCCGTCTCGCTCACGGTGGCGAACTCCAGCTCGCCCTTCTTCGCGAGGATGGCCTTGGGCAGCGCCTTCATGAATTCGAAGATGCCCGTATCGGCATTCTGGTGCTCGCCGAAGGTCTCGTAGTCCATGAAGAGGTTGATGACCTCGCCCGGCGTGTTCTCCGACGTGAGCCAGCCGACATACTTGTCGACCGTCAGCGGGTACTGGTCCCAGTTGCGGTCCGAGAAGCGGAAGGCGATGTCGTCCGAGAGCTTGTAGTTGCGCAGCAGCAGACGCAGCTTCTGGTCGATGGCGTTGGCATAGACGTAGTTGGGCGATTTCCAGCCCAGTACGTGCTTGGCACCCTCGGCCAGCATCGTCTTGAAGCCCATCTCGGCAACCATCGCGCCGATGTCGTCCGAGTAGATGAGCTCCGTGTTGCGGAAGGCCGTGGGCTTCACGCCGAACTCCTTCTTGAGCATGGCGGTGTGGAGCTTGACCTGCTCGCGGAAGTCCTCCTTCGAGGCCAGCGAGGCGAGCGAATGCGAGTAGGTCTCGGCGAGGAACTCGACGCATCCCGTCTCGGCCAGCGCCTTGAACGAGTCGAGCACCTCGGGGGCGAAGGCGCGGAACTGCTCGACGGCCGTGCCGGTGATGGAGAACGAGCAGCGGAACTTGCCCTTGTTCTCCTTGATGAGCTTCAGCAGCAGGGCGTTCATCGGCAGATAGCACTGGCGGGCCACCTTCTGCATGATGGAGCGGTTGAGCAGGTCGTCCAGATAGTTGTGGTCCTTACCCATGTTGAAGAAGCGGTATTTCTTCAAGCGCCACGGCTGGTGCACCTGGAAGTATAAGCAAACGGTTTTCATAGAGGTTGTTTTTGGTTATTTCTTGTCGTTGATTGCGGCCTCGTAGACAGCCTTGATTTTGGCTGCTGCGTCGTTCCACTTGAGGTTGGTAACCTCCTCGAGGCCCTTCGAGGCGAACATGTTCGCCAGTGCCGGGTACTTGATGAGGGCGTAGATGGCGTCGGCCATGGCGTCGACATCCCAGTAGTCCACCTTGATGGCGTAGTCGAGCACCTCGGCCACACCGCTCTGCTTGGAGATGATGACCGGGACGTTCGAACGCATCGCCTCCAGGGGCGAGATGCCGAAGGGCTCCGATACCGAAGGCATGATGTAGACGTCCGAGAGCTGGAACATCTTGTGCACGTCCTCGCCGCGGAGGAAGCCCGTGAAGTGGAAGCGGTCGGCGATGCCGAGCCGTGCCACGCGGCGGATGACGTGGTTCATCATGTCGCCCGAGCCCGCCATCACGAAGCGTATGTCGGGAACCCGCTTGAGCACCTTGGCGGCAGCCTCGACGAAGTAGTCGGGGCCCTTCTGGTAGGTGATGCGGCCCAGGAAGGTGACAATCTTGTCCTTCACGCCGCGCTCGGGCACCTCGGTGCTGTTCTCGGCGAAGCGCACGGCGTTGTGTACCGTGACCACGCGGTCGGCCGGGATGCCGTAGCGGTTGATGACGATGTTGCGCGTGAGGTTCGAGACGGCAATCACGCGGTCGGCGGCCTGCATGCCGGCACGCTCGATGGCGTAGACCTGCGTGTTGATGTTCTCGCCGCTGCGGTCGAACTCCGTGGCGTGCATGTGTACCACCAGCGGTTTGCCCGATACGCGCTTGGCGGCGATACCGGCGTAGTAGGTCAGCCAGTCGTGGGCGTGGATGACGTCGAACTGACCCTCGAGGTCGCGGGCCACCTGCGCAGCAACCACGGCATAGCGGGCAACCTCCTCCATGAGGTTGGCGCCGTACTTGCCCGAGAAGGTGTAGCGCTGTTTCCAGGCGTCGGTGCACTCCCACACCTTCTTGCCGCTCTTGACGTACTCCTCGTGGTATTCGTCGTACTCCTCGGGCGAGATGTAGGGGACCATGTTCGAGTCGATGTGGATGAACGACATGCGGCTCAGGATGTCGTCCTCGCCGCTTGCGGCCGAGCCGTAGAGGGCATCCACGTCGCTTGCGTTGACAATGTGGAGGAAGCGCTGGTCCTCATCGCCGTAGGCGTGCGGCACCACGAAGGTGACGTCTACGCCGTTGCGCGCCAGACCGCGCGTCATGCCGTAGCACGCTGTTCCGAGACCACCGGCGATATGGGGCGGGAACTCCCAGCCGAACATTAAAACTCTCATAACTTATTCTTTTTTTGTTTTCTTCGTAGCTTGGGCCGCGGGTCTCTTCGCGGCGGCTTTCGCCGTCTTCGCCGTGGTCTTGGTCGCCTTCACCGCGGTGTCGGACTTCGCGGCGTCGGCCTTGGCTGTGGTTTTCGTTTTGCGGGTTGCGGGTTTCGTCTCCTCGGCGGCCTTGGCTGCCGTCTTGCTGCTCCGCTTCTTGGGCGCGGGCTCCGCGGGGCGGTGCGCCTCAATCATGCGGTAGATGTCCAGCACGGCCGCAACGCTCGTAGCCTGCGATACGGCACCGCGGGGTGCATACGGGGGGTCGGCGTCGAACATCTCGTTGATGGAGCCGATGCAGTAGCTCTGAATCTCCTCGTTGAACGAGGCGAGCATCTCCTCGGCCTCGTGCAGGAAGCGGCCGCCGTCGATGTCGAAGCAGGCCTTGACGTAGAAGGCCAGGGGCCATACCCACACCGTGCCGTTCATTGCGGCCAGGTTGCGCTCGGCGGGCGTGCCGTCGAGCATGCCCTTGTAGAGCGGGTTGCGCGGCGAGAGGGTGCGCAGGCCGCGCGGGGTGAGCAGGTGCTGGCGCACGACGCGCAGCACGCCGAGCTGCTGCTCCTCGTCGAGCATCTTGTAGTCCAGACTGCAGGCGATGACCATGTTCGGACGGATGAACTTGTTGCACTCCATCTGGTTTACATAATCGGCCAGGTAGCCTTCGGGCAGCATGAAGTGCTCGAGGAACGAGACTTTCGTGCGGGCGGGAAGCTCCTCCCACTCCTTGACGAAGGGCACGTCGCCGTTCTGGCGGGCAAGCGTCAGCGCGTAGCATACGGCGTTGTACCACAGAGCGTTAACCTCCACCTGGTAGCCGTTGCGCGGGGTTACGGCGCGGCCGTCGACCTTCGCGTCCATCCAGGTGAGGGGCTCTGCGTCGGACCAGGCCCAGATGAGGCCGTTGTCGTGGAGCCGTACGCGGCCGTCGATGCCGCGGCGGTAGGATTCGAGCAGCTGCTTCATCACCTCGCCGTAGCGCTTCCAGATTTCCGCGGCACCCAGCTGCTTTTCGAGCTGCTGCAGCGTCCAGAAGAACCAGAGCGGGGCGTCGACCTCGGCCGAAGCGGAGTAGGAGCCGGTGAACATGCCGTCGCGCATCTCGCGCACGAGCGTGTCGAGCACGTCGATGCAGTCCTCCTTGTGGTCCTGTTCGAGCGTGATGCCCGGCAGGGAGAGGAAGGTCTCGCGGCCGATGACGCCGTGCCACGGATAGCCGGCCAGCACCTCGGTGCGGCCGCCCGGACGGCGGATGACGAACTGACGCGCCGAGTGGCGCAGGCAGCTGATGAAGTCAATCTTGTGGGTGCGGCGGGCAATCGAGGCCTCGAACACCTCCTCGATGGTCTTTGTCGAGCCCATCTCGTCGAGCGAGGCCGAGAAGATGACGCTTTCGCCCTTCTTGAGCTCCATCTCGAAGTAACCGGTGGTGAGCAGGTCCTCGTGACCCTCGTAGCCGCGGGCCAGCTCCTGCTGGTACTCGAAGTTGTAGTACCAGTCGGGCGCGGGGACGAACTCCGCCTCGGGCTTGCTCGTCTGCAGATAGAGCCAGGGGAACGAGCCGTAGAGGCGGCACTTCACGCCGTTGACGGCCGGATAGGAGTGCCCGTCGGCCTCCATGTTGGCCTTCGAGAGTGCGTGCTTGTCGCGGAAGGCGAGGAACGGGCGCAGGCGCAGACGCGTCTGCGAGTGTGCGTCGACGAGCGTGTAGCGTATCATGAGCTGGGTGCGCTTGTGAATCCAGAGCATCTCCTTCTTGAGAATCACGCCGCCCACACGATAGGTAATCGTGGGGGTCGGTGTGTACTCGAAGTCGGTGATGTACTTGTGACCGCGCGGCTCATAGACGCCGGGGTAGCGGTGCAGGGCCAGGTTGAAGGACTGGTCATGCTGGATAACGGTCTCGTCAAGGGAGGATAGCAGCACGTAGGTACGGTCGCTGTCGTCGATGGGCGAGACCATCAGACCGTGGTACTTGCGGGTATTGCAGCAGACAATCGTCGTGCCCATGTAACCGCCCAACCGGTCTGTCGAAAGCATTTCGCGCTGGAGCGAATACTCCAGGTTGCCTAATTCGCTTTTGTCGAAGGTTAATGCTGACATATAATATAATTAAGTATATTCGGTCTCTAAATATAATCAAAAAAGTTCAAACGGACAACGGGTTCGTCGAAAAAACCGTTCCAGCGACCGTTTTACGGTTCCTGCCTCAGGCCCACTTCACCAGCGCGAAGTCCATGCGGTGCGGCAGGTGCGGGTTCTGCGGGAATACGCGCAGCGCAAAGTCGAACGTACCGGTCTCGTTGGGGGTGTAGTCGAGCGTGTAGGTGGCCAGCTCGCCCTCGACGGTCGATTGCGCGAAGGGAATCGTACGCAGCACGTTGACGTTCTGTCCGCCCACAATCTGCTGGGCGATGACCAGCTCGGCGCCGATGTCGCCCGGGTTGAGTCCCGCCAGGTCAATCTTCAGCTCGAAGTGGTACTTTTCGCCCACGAAGACGGCCTCCTTGTCAATCTTCACGCGCTGCGACTCCACGATGCGCACGCGGTCCCAGGCGGCCGAAACCTTGCGCTTCCAGGCTGCGATTTCACGCGCCAGGCGGTATCCGCCGGCCGTAATCTCGTGCTTGCGGGCAGCCAGCTTGTTGTAGAAGCGCTCCTCGTAATCCTTGAGCATGCGGTTGGTGGTGAAGTTCGAGGCGATGTCGGCCACGCACTTCTTGATGGAGTTCACCCACTCGTAGGGGATGCCCTCGCTGTTGCGCTTGTAGTACTTCGGGGCAATCTGCTCCTCGATGGTGTTGTAAATCATCTCGGCGTCGAGCTCGTCCTGATAGTGCTGGTCGGCGAAGGTGCGCTCCATGGGCAGGGCCCAGCCGGCGTCTTCGCGGTAGCCCTCGACCCACCAGCCGTCGAGCACCGAGAACTGCATCACGCCGTTCATCACGCACTTCTCGCCCGACGTACCCGAAGCCTCGAGCGGACGGGTCGGGGTGTTGAGCCATACGTCGACGCCCTGGACCATGCGGCGGGCGAGCTCCATGTCGTAGTTTTGCAGGAAGATGATTTTGCCCACGAACTGCGGCATGGCGGCCACCTCGACGATGCGCTTGATGAGGTCCTGACCCGGCTTGTCGTTGGG